>Ga0190366_1000002_pt1 | contig 74831 bp, 104 predicted proteins | sample 487218910_MG_FD_169990 | JGI IMG/M metagenome (GOLD analysis project Ga0190366, IMG submission 169990) | Hydrothermal vent microbial mat bacterial communities from Southern Trench, Guaymas Basin, Mexico - 4872-18-9-10_MG | ecosystem: Environmental > Aquatic > Marine > Hydrothermal vents >...
GCGGTAAGGATAGCGAAATTCTCTTGGAAAGAGGCGAGATAAAAGAGGCGTGTCCTGACTGCTTCGTGGAGTTTGTTTTAAAATTATTAAAAGAGAAATGGGATTAGGTCAAGAAATTTTGAAAACATTAAAAAATATAAGAGCGGACATCAAAGCCTATGCAGACAGCAAACAATATCATTTAATATCTTACGATACTGAGCCCGATTTGATTCCGAGATTTCCAGCACTCGCATACTATTTATCGGCCACAAGTATAACTGCCTATGCCCTTTCTTCTGGATATTCTCACGAGTTCTCTGCTGTGATTGTTCTTTATAAGAAAATTCCGCTTAATCAGGATGCTCAATTAGATGAGGAGGTGGCTGATTTGATAGATTATTTCCTTACGAAAGGATACGAAATAGGCACAGTAAGCATGGAAGATACTTCTATGGGGACAGCTCTTTTAAGACGAGCTGAAATTTCAATTAAATTACCAAAATTTTTTAAATAGAAATGCTTGCGTGGGAGTTTGAGCCTGTTAAAAATGCTAAGCCCATGATAGGTGTTCCACTCCATCCATCTTTCCCGTTTTTACACATTGCTGTGATCTCTTCAATTCTCCAAACTATGCGACAATTTCCTGGTATTCCTCTAACGATTTCACGACAGTTTGAAGTATCCCAGGCACGAGAAGAAATCGCTCGCTCCTTTCTGAACTCTGATTGCACTCACCTTCTCATGATGGACGCTGATATTGTGCTCATGCCAGACACTCTCTCAAAAATGCTTCAAGTTGATGCTCCAGTTGTTGTTGCTAAGTATGCAGAAAAAGGCAAAATGGAGGTGTCATATCACTGTTATCATCATTCACAAGTGCCTTTCCGCAGGGACCCGCCAGTTGAAGTGCGACCTGGAGAAAGGCGAGAATTAAAAGATATTGACCCGATGTTGTTTGGATTAGGATGCGTTCTTGTGAAAAGAGAAGTATTTGAGAAGCTTGAGGAGCCATACTTTAAATTTACAATTACACGAGAGGAAGTGGATGACTACTGGCGAGTTTCAGAGGATTTCTACTTTGCCTTAAAATGTCATCATGCAGGATTTCGGCCGACCTTCTGTGATGATATAAAGGTATTGCATTTAGCAACAGTTGCGATTAAACCTGGAAAACTTGAAGGAGTTGAGTGGGTATGAGAATAGGAATTTTGTTTCCTCCATTTTTTAAAATTACTGATAATTCGCATAGATTGTATGGCGGATTAGAAATACGCACACGGGAATTAGCTTTGCGTTTGCGAGATGATGGTCATGAGGTAATCATGTTTGCTCCAGAAGGCTCAAAATTAAAGGGTATAGAAGTAGTGTCTAATCATCCCACCTGGAATCCAGGCATGGATGCTTCGCCCTATGATTTAGAGAAAAAGCAGGTTCTTGATAATTTAGGGGTTTTGGATACCTGTGATTTTGTGATTGATGATACTCACTTCAAGTATTTTCATTATCTGAAATGTTTAGCGTATAGACAGAAGCAGAGTTGTCCGCCCTGTTTGTTCTCATGGGATTTCCAGCCCGCCATTCAAAGTTTTCCGCAGGATGTTCCTTTCACTGTAATAGCCGTTTCAAAGCACATAATGTCTGCACTGAGACAAAAAGATCCAAAAGGCATTCACAGATTTCGCTATGCTTATCCATTCGTAGCAAGACTATATGAAGATTATACGCCTACCGAGGGCGATAGAAAAACAATTTTATTCCTTGCTCGCTTTTCAACAGTTAAGGGCCCGCATTTTGTAGTGCAATTAGCAAGAGACTTCCCCTCATATAATTTCATAATGATTGGCGATGCTCTCTTCACGCAAGAGCCGCATGTTGCTCAGGCGTGTGTAGAGGCAGCTGAGGAGCTCGAAAATCTGGAAGTGCGTTTCAATATCACTTGGCGTGAAAAGATAAAATATCTTGAAGAAGTTGGTGCTCTGATTGCTCCACATATTTGGCCCGAGCCCTTTGGATTACAAATGACGGAGGCTTTAATTTTCGGGAAACCAGTGCTCGCAACTGGATTAGGTGGCTCGCAGGAAATCCTCAATAGACATGTTGGTATGTTGATACCCCCTCAGCAGGATTTCTATCGTGTCCTGAAAACAGTTTTCAAGCAGTTTGTGAAAAAGAAGTTCAATCCTGATATATGCCATTCGAGAGCAAAATCTTTGGACTTCAATAAAAATGGCTACAAAATCTATTGGGAAGAAATCCAAGGAGCTACGGTATAAAACATATCCTATAGGTGCATCATCTCCACAGAGCAAGGCGGTGATTGATAAATTTGACGAGTATGTTCATAGATATGGTCGTTCTCGTGTGGATTTACTGGCGGCTTGCGTCCGTATCCTTACAGAACTTGATGATTTAGGTGTTCTTGATAAAGTTGTGAAAGGTGAAAAACGAATAGCAGAGGTTTTTACATCGGAATTCAAGATACGCTCAGAACTCGATAGACATCTTAAGGAAATTACGCTTATTCTCGAGGATATGCTTAATGAACTCAGAAAGGAAAAAAGCCTCATAAATAAATCAAAAGTAATAGATAATCTCACCTCAACTCTTTCTCGCCTGGCGACTCTTGACAAAGTCTCCTTAGAAGAGATTGATGTTCAAATCCAAGCAATTCACCAAGAGAGAATGAAAATATTTAGAAACATTCTTCCGAACTATGAGATTAGTGAGCGAGAGTAGTATAAGGCAGTGTCCCGTTTGCGGTCGGGAAATTCGTAGAGATAAAATTTTTTGTAAGCTTCATGCCTCGAAACTAAATCTTTGTCTGTGGGAAATCTTTCATACCTTCGGATTAGAGCCGAGAGGATTTCAGTATGATGCTCTCGCAGCCTATTTAAAAATGCGATTGGGCTATGAGAGCAGAAGGCGTTTGTTAGTCAAGGTCGCAACTGGTGCTGGCAAATCTTATCTTCTTGATATGATAGCCTTGTTGGAATTAACGCATTTCAGAAATTCTTTTGGTGTGATAGGCTCTATTTCTCTTAATGTTGCTAAAGAGCATATCTTGCGTATTAGAAATTGGATTAAGAATTCTCCTTATAGAGTTTATCTTGGTCCTGAAAGCACATTTAGCAAAGAAGAAATCTGGCTCCAAGAGCCACTTAATACACGACTTCTTGCTATTGCTCAGAGCGAGGAGACAAGAACGGGCTATCATCCGAATTATCTTTTGATAGATGAAATAGGAAGAATACGCTCACGAGCATATTGGGGTTTATTTTATCAGATGGGTAAGTCAAAGAATGTAGTGGAAGTAATGGCTTCTACCCCTTTCATCTCGTCGGATGTGTTTTATCAGCTTTGGTCGCAGTCGGATTCTATACGAATTTCTCCTGCTTTAAGCGAGTGTTGGTGGATACCGAGAAGTGTAATAGAGAGAGCAAGAGAAACACTGCCTCCCGAAATGTTTCAGCTTCTCTATGAGGCTCGATTCAGAACAGTAACAGACAGAGTGTTTGATGAGGAAATGCTTCTTGCTAACATGATTGATAAGGAAGTTCATCGCTCCAAAGAGCTAGTGATGGGATTGGATTTAGCGAGGAAGATAGACGAGACAGCGGTTGTTGTATATGATTTGCGAAATGAAGCAGTCGTTCATGTTGAAACTTTTCGAGGAGATTGGGATACACAAATCGCAAGGATTATTGAGCTTATAGAAAAATTCCAACCGATTAAAGTAATTATGGATAGAGGCGGACCCGGTGATGTAATAGCAAATGAGTTGAGAGGTTACCCTGTGGAAAGTATTTATATTTCAGGTAAGGAGAAGATTAATCTTGTGAAGAATGCACAATTAATGTTTCTGAGGAAGAAGGTTAAATTCAATCCAAATAAGTTTCCTAAGCTTGCGGACCAGCTGTCAGGATATGTGTATTTGAATGAAGATAGAACAAGTTTTGGTCCTTATACTAAATCTCTTCACGATGATATTGTTGATGCGTTAATGCTTGCACTTTCCTTCGCTGCTAAGCAAGCTCCTACACAAACAGATGCTTCTATTTGGAGACCAATACGGAATGTAAAATCTGATGATATTGAAGTTGCATCATCTAAGTGGTTTGTGGATCAGATATGATTAAGATAATTCGCAAAGAAAGACGGATGCAGGAAAGCAAGTGGCAAAGCACAACTACTTCAATCTATGCAATAGACATTAAGGAGAAGGAGAGGAGTCATTCAGAAGTAAAAAAATATTGGGAATTATATTTAACAGATGAAACGGTCTTTGGCCTCATAAATGGTTTGACAACTCTTGTAACGGGACCAGGCTTCCAGATAGAAGGCGAGGAGAAAAATAAAATTATGATTGAGAGAGCGTTTTCTCGCTCATGGCCCGCAATTCATTCTTTAGTTAGGAATGCATTGATATTCGGAAACGGCTTTGGTGAAATTATTTATACTCGCACTGGTCAATTTCACTCGCTAGAAGCGCTTTACCCCCTTGATATAGATATTGAGAATGAGAATGGCGTTTTTTCATACATTCATCGGGAGAGTGGAAAGATATTCGGGTCTGACAAAATTTTCAATCTCGTTTTCTTTCAGCGAGAAGATTCTAATTATGGTTTGCCTCTTCTAAAACCTTTGTATAGTGCGATACTTCGCAAGGAAAAGCTTGAGAGCGCTCTTATAACTGCTGTGGAAAGACATCTTCCTCGCTTACACATCATTCTGAAGCCTGATGAATTGGGTCATTATCCGAGTGAGGAGGAGAGGAGAGCTATAGCTCGCCAATTTCGAGACCTGAAACCTGAATACGAAATTGTAACGACTGATTTGATTGATATAGATACGATTGATATTAAGGGTGTTCCTAATATAGATGATTATTTGTCGTTCATGCTCAGCTTAATTTCTTTAGGAGCCCAAACTCCAATTGAGATAATGGGAGCGGCGGAAAAAGGAGTTACACATGCTACAGCACGAATTAGAGCTAATGTTTTCTTTGCGGGTCCGATTGCTTATTTACAGAGAACTCTTGAACATGCTATAAATTCTCAGATTCTTCAGGAAACTCCATATAGATTTAGAATTAAGGAGTGGCAAATGCCACTAGCATACAGCGGGAAGTAGGATGCCGAAAAGAAGCATCTTTCGAGGATTTATTTTTGCTGAGCTCCAATCCTTCCGCAAGTCAAATCTTGATATTCCAGTAATGGTATTGCAGGCTAATGTTCCGATTTGGGATTCTACTGCTTATGATAGAGGATTTCAAATACCCGCTGATGTATTAAGGAAATCTATTCCTAAAGATTGTGTGCCTCTATTCCTCTTTCATGACCATCATGAGCGTTTGGGTCATCTGTGTGAATTTAAGTATAATCCCTATAAAAAAGCTCTTTTTGCAAAGCTTAAAATCCTGCCTCAGAAAAAAGAAAAAGTGCTCAGGCTTATTAAGAGCGAGGGTATTAATGGAATTTCATTAGAATTAGAAACTTTGGAAGAAAGAGGCAGGTATTTAAATAAGGTATTGCGAATGAAAATAACAGGAGCTGCGCTTGTTGATAGACCTGCATGCAGAAAATGCCGAGTGAAGCTTTTCAAATAGGAATTGGCATTGTTGGAATTCTTATGCCGTTTTTGCTTTATATATTAAAAAAATTGTTTGAGCTATCTAATCAAACATCCCGTATTCTTGTTCGTATAGAAAATCTTGACGCTCGAGTTGAAAAATTAGAGAAAAAAACGGATGGGATTGCTTCGATTGAGCAACTTGTTCGGGAGCAAGCAATATTGTCGGAAAAGATAGATAGGATAGAAGGTTGGATGATGCGAAATGGATACCATCCAGATTGAGTTTGTTGGTGTGAAAGCTCAAGCTCCCGAGCACAACCAGATTGTAATTCATCATGGAGATAATCATATTGTTCTATCTCCTTGTAAGGCTTATGAGCAAGCGACTCATGCAATAGTTTGTGATTACGATAAGGATGATTGGATTGCATGGAAATGGTATGTTGATAGGAAAATTCCTTTATACGCTGAAGGTGCGATTTGCGAAGCATTGAAGCATGAAGAAATTGGTAAGCATCTAATTCCTTTCACTAAGCCGATAAAAATAGGCGATTTACGCTTACATGTTTTAAAAGCGCCAGTGGCGCCTCGCCAGCCAGCAGCTGGCGTGATGCTTCCTCAATTTAAAGTTTGTATTGTCCCAGAGCTTCCACCTTATATTTCACAAGCACTTATCAAAGCATTTGGCTATCCACCAAAACACATAATAGTTGGTATAGGCTCTTATGAGAAGCCTAATCATAAAATTTCTTTTAAGGATTTTAAGGAGCAAATAAAGCGAGTTCTTCAGCCTCCAGAAAAAGGCATTCTTTCACTCACGCTAACGAATTTCAGAAAGGATTTAGTTGCTCATAAATCTACTGTTCTCAAAGAGCTTAAGAAAATCTTCCCTGACATTCCTATAATCTGGGCAAAGAAAGGCATGGTGTTTGAGATAGGGAGAGACGGGCAACCATTTGAGATTATAAAAGGCAAATCTCTCAGCTGCCCACTTCAGCGTTCTATTAGAAAATTATTGCATTTAGAAGAGTTTAGAAGCGAGGGCGTTGATTACGATATTCAGCATGCAGAAACCAGGTGGAAAGAGCTGATTGCGGATGCTCGCTACTTAGGAAATTCGGCATATCCTCGTTTAAAGAAGGGTAAGAAATGGGGCAATTGGACCCTTACAGATGTTAAGAAGTATTTTGCTAAAATAATAGATACTCTTCGCTCAAGATGCAAATTTCCTTGGATACCTCCATTTGGCAAATATAAGAAAATATATAAGGAGTATTACGGGAGGGATCCTAATAAGGCTGCGAAGTCAAGTTTCTGGCAATTATATAAAGAGGCTGAGAAATATATGCAGACTAAACCGCCTGCAACTCTTGAGGAAGCAAAAGAATGGGATAAGGAGCGCAAGTCAATCATTAAAACAAAATCATCCCTCAAGCCAGGCTGGTATTCTGATGTTAAGCCGAAATATCGTTTTGAAATAGATATTATTGAGAGTGATTTAGCTCATCTCGGATGGGATAAGAAAAAACTCCTTGTGGATCCTAAATGGGATGGCTTAAGGCTTACAATAGGAAAAATTAATGGTAAAGGATTTGCATGGGTTGATCCTGAAGAATTAAAGGAAAAGTCGCCTGATGTTACCAAGCGATTGCCAGAAATAATAAAGGAAATAGAAAATCATTGGCCTGATAATACAGTTTGCGATGCTGAATTGGTGGCTATGGACTTTCCTGAAGTTCTCCATCGCACTGTCTCGAATTCTGTCCTCAACAGCAAGGAGCCTGCTGAGAATTTCGTGGATTACATGTATGCAGCTGTATTTGACATAATGTATTTCAAAGGTGAAGAAGTTGAGCATAAGCCGCTTGCAGAGCGGATGAAAATCTTAAAGGAAATCCCGCTTTCCGCTCATATAATTGTCCAAAGAGTTTCGGAGAAACTGGAGCCAGGCGGATTTGCTTATGTCTGCAATTCGATAAAGGATGTGAAGAAGGCTTGGAATTTAATAACAAACGATAAGGCAGTTAAGTTTAGAGGTAAATACATACGCAAGGGCGCAGAAGGCGTAATGATAAAACTATGGGAAGAGGATACTCGTGCTAAGCAACAAAATCCTGCTTGGGCGAAGTGTAAGATATTTAGAGAATGTGATTTGGTTGTGCTTGGCAGACACACTGTAAAAGGCACAACAAGCGTTTTTAATTATTATCTCGGAATAGATATAACTCCTGAGTATGCTGCCAAACTCCTTGATGACAAGAAGCTTAAGAAATGGGTAGTAGCGCTGGACGAAAAAGGAAAGCTAATCACTGGCGTTACCAACATCCGTAATCTTCTAAAAAAGAAAGCTAAGGTCAGATACTTCATTTATTATGGCAAATCCGATAATACAAAGATTAAGCTTGATGTTGGAGATGTCCTTCGTGTTGCAAGTGAGGAAGTGATTAGATACGAAAATGAAGCTCATCCTGAAGCTCCACTCTTCAGAGGATACATTAATAGAGCCATGGAGCCTATTCCAGAAAAAAATGTTTCTGATTCGCTTGATGTCTTTAATAGGCTCTCTCTGCTTGAGCCGAAGCGAGTGCCTATTGAGGAATTAATGAGATGGCATCAGGAAAGCATTAAAGAAAAGAAATTCAAGGGCAGAGGTTTGTATTTGCCAGCTCCTCACGCTGAATTGATTTATGCAGGCAAGAAGGTTCTTGTATTGAAAGATAGGAAATATAATATTGGTGGGGAAGTATTCTTGATTTTTGACCATGATAAGGCATACGGCTATGCGATGCTAGGCAAGCCAATAAAAATCAATACAAAGACAGAATTCATTAACCTTCAGCCTCTACATAAAGTAACAGAAGAAGAATTCAAGAAATGGAAATGGGCATTCCCAATCTATGCATTTCCTGTAGTTCAGTTTATGCCCTTCTCCAGACCTAAGAAAATGAAAGTTCCACGAGGCGTTCAGAATTTCCTTCTTGATGCAGCTGATTATATAGTTGAAGAATCCTCCTTGCCGCCTATAGCTTTTCTTGGCGAAAGACCGGTAGAAATCTTGACAGAGAAAACAGATTAGCGGAATTGGTGAATTCTCCACACTCCTCCTCCTTAAATCTCTTCAGATAGACGATTTCACTTGTCATGAAAATTTGAAAACAACCCATCCAAATATTATATGTCTTAGGAAGGAAGTTTTGCTTTTCATCTGAATAAAAATTTTCTAAATGGCGGAAGGAGAACTCTCGGTTTCGTGAATGGCGTAAGGAAAATCCATATTCTATATCTCCCACCAGAATTGAGATTTAAGGAAATGGCGGAGTTTCTGCTGAGTTTGAAATTTGATGTGGGATGTCTATAGTCAGAGTGCGATTCTTGGAAGACGGAAAGGAAGCAGAAATTCCATTAGATATTCTTTCATTCAAGGCGCCCAAGAGGCTCACGAGGGAAGAATGGAAGAAGATTGTTAAGCAGTATAAAGGCAAGCCATTTCCTCCCGAATATTATACAGATTGGAGGAGAGGAAAACTTGCGGTGGTTCAGTGGCATCTCCGGGGAATTCTACCAGAGGATAAGGAGGCATATGATAAAGGCAAGAAATCCTTTGCGGAGATAATTGTTGGACACTCACTTCATCAAGATTTTCGTATTTGGTTTGAAGGCTTGAGTTATCGTGTTGAGTGGGTCATTCTTGAGGATTCTATGGAATCATATGAGAGATATAATTTAGGGAAGCGAGACCCGAAAACTAATAATGTCCAGAAGGCTCTCGCTATCACCAAAGAAATTCCTGCTAAATCTGAAGAGACTATAAAATCCGAGGGAAAGCGTGATAAAGTTTTAATATCAGAAGAAGACACGAAAATTATAGAAAAATATGCTATACATGAATGGGATAATTGGCTGGCGCCGGGCGAGGTTGGAAGTTTGCAATACACTTGGGGTGTTCTGGTTACTATCTCAATAGGGACTGTCTTACCTGGTGTCCAGAGGGACTCTTTCCATGAGTATTTCTATTATCCGTCTCCAGATTTGCCTAAGCGAAATCAGAAACTGCTTAACGGGAGGATAATCTTTAGAGCATTTAAAAAACCTCGCCCACTTTGGTGGACTTGGATGGCGATAAGAAATCCCTATCCAGCTAATCCTTATTGTGAAATAGATCGTGGAATATATAAACCTATTGATGCCGAAGACTTAAAATATATAGACAAGGAAGATTATCCTGAATGGAAGGACCGAAAGAAAGATTGTGAATAATGCCTCAGCGAAGGCAAATCTTGTGTAATAGCGGCAAGTCGGGATTCATAGGTTATTTAATGATTCGCCCGCCTGGTCCATGGCGAATGTATTGGAAACTCTTGGAAGGTTTAGTTCTTTGGATGGATTTTAATCAATGTCGAGCGATAGATTTATCAGGTCATGAAAATAATGGAACGATTTACGGAGCACAATGTGTGCAGGGTCGCTCGGGCAAAGCTTTAAGCCTTGACGGGGTAGATGATTATGTGAATTGTGGGGAAGATGAAAGTTTAAATCTTACTAATGCAATAACGGTTGCGGTGTGGATGAAAACGGATATCGCTAAAAATTTTCAGGGTTTAGTTGATAGAAAGTATAACGATGACGGGTCATGGAGTTTATATCTGCAAGAAAACGGTGCTGCGTTTGCAACGGCTATTCCTGGAGGCAGAATAAAAACAGTTGCTTATTTTGATTATACTGGTGCTTGGCATCATATAGTCGCGACATTTTCATTATCAGAAGAGAGACAAAAAATATATATTGATGGTGATTTTAAGGCAGAGAGCACAAGATCAACAGCTTTACAAGAACCAACGTATCCACTGAATATAGGTAGAGCTCGATTACCAGATTTAGGTCATTATTTCAATGGCGCTATCGATGAAGTCCGCATTTATTCAAGAGCGTTGAGCGAGAAGGAGATTAAATGGCTGTATGAGCATACTTAAATTATTGGGAAGGCGGAATGAAAATTAAAGTAATAGAAAAGCAGGAACAGCATGATGTCTGGGGCGTATTTATAGAAGTTAATCCCAATAAAAATATAAGCTATAGCGAACTCGCAAATAAACTGAAAAAATATTTAAAGAACGAAGCAGAGATTTCTTATAATTCCACTTCAATAAAAATAACTCCTGAGAAATGAGGAAATATTTGGAAATTATAGAGGAGACAGCGAGAGTGGTCGAAACCGAAACAAGGGACTTTATCAGAATACCGCTTTCCGATGATAACATCTCGCAAGCTTTGGAGGACACTCTAATTCTTTTAAATTCAAGCAAAGAGTATAATGTATATATACATGAGTGCTTCCATGATGAAGAACCTAAAAAGCCATGTCGGCTAATGTTTTTGATGAAGATTGGAGGTGAAGAATAAATAATGGAAACTTTGTATCTAACCGCAAATGCTTTAGATAAGCTTACTGTCCTCTGTCCTCAAACTCTTAAAAATCTTGATGAGGACGCAGCCTTTCTTGCTGAAGAGATTATTTCTAAATATAATAAGGAGAAAGTAAAATCAGCAGAGAAGCTAATCTTTCATGCGATTACAACTGTTTCGAAATATCTACTAACCGGGAGAGCTGAGGATAACGAGTTGGATGCACTCCTAATATACTTTGAAAATTTATTCATAGACACAGGAGAAAATCCAATTGAAGCTCTAATCGGAGTTTTTACCTATTATCTGCTTTCCAAGCCGCACTTTGATAGCTACAGACATTTAATTTCTTCGTATGTGTTTGATGAAATTGATTTGGGTGAAGCAGCATGAACGCTGAAGGAATAGAAATAGAAGACAGCTCTCTCGGCTTAATTTTATTAGGGATTATTACTGCATTAGCTTTATTCACATCTCACGGAATTGCTGTATATGCTCTCAGCCTGCTAGCTCTCCAGCTATTTAAAAATGAATTAAAAACTATTGTGCATAATGTATTCGGTAAGAGGGCGTAGGCAGCGGGAGGAAGTTCTTAGAAAGGCGGATTTGATTTGGGCTAGAAGAGAGCGTGAGCTGCGAGCTTTCTTTGATGACCTCTTCGATTGGTTCATGGATGGCGAAATAGATGTTGCAGAAGTGGATAATCTATTACGCTTGCGAATTCCTATATTAACCAAAGAAGACAGGGCTAAGATTATCCAGATGCTACTGGATGCGAAACACGAGCTTGAAATTGCTGGAGCGATTTAAGATGAGCAAACAGCTTATTATTTTATTAGATGCATGTAGATACGATGCGTTGAAAAGCGAATTGCCAAAATATACAAGAAACTTCATTTTATTTCCGATGTATTCTGGCTCGCATAATACACTCACATTCTATAAGAATATAACGAATGTAGAGGACTTTGTATTGCTCACTGCAAATCCTACACCATTTTATCATAAACAAGAATATAAATGGAAGAAAGTAATCCATACGAAATCTATTAACCCCATGGATAATTTGAAGGAATGCATAGAATTGCTAAAGTCGGAAAATAAGGTTTATCTTCACCTCATTCCGCCTCATATTCCCTGGCAAGGCGAGGCTGGAAAGGCGGTCTATAAAAATCTTATGCAGAAACTTGATTTTTCAATGCGATTAGAAACTAAAGGAAGGCATTTCGGTCCTATAGGTATTGAAAGTCAAATTTATCAGACAACTGGTCAGGAGCTAGCTCGTAAGTATTATCTTGAGAATCTAAATTATGCTTTGAGTGCGATATTTAAATATTATGCAAAACTTCCCAAACCATTTGTGATAACTTCAGACCACGGAGAGTTGCTAGGTGAAGATAATCTTTGGGGCCATTCATTTGATGAGTGCAACCATCATATTCTTAAAACTATTCCTGTAGCGGTGATATATTAAATGAAAAATGTTGTATTAATTGTATTAGATAGCTGTCGGTATGACGCTTTTGAGAAAGCTAATGCAACATTTTTGAAGAGCTTTGGCAATCTATACAAATGTTATTCTCCTGCATGCTGGACTATTCCGTCTTTGGTCTCGTTAGTTCTTTATAGTCAGCCGCCTCTCAACAGTCCAATCCGTTGTAAATTATTTAATCTAAAAGATTTTGAGACGAAGCAAATTCTAACACCTAATCCGTTAGTGGTTGCGCAGCGAACTCGCATATTCAAAGGATTTAATGTGGAAGGACTTAGATATGATTATCTTCGCTCCTCTGCTGAGATTTTTACAGATGCTAAGTCTTTTCTGGAAAGCACCGAGAAACGCTTTCTTCTCTTAATATTGTTAATGGAAACTCATGCACCGTTTTGGGACGGCCAGAAATCTTATGGGCATCCTCGCATTTTCAAATCGCCGCTGGAAGGTATAGAGGTTCAATCCCGATGCGTTGAGCACATAGATAAAAATTTTGGGAAATATTTATATGATGCACTGGTTTCTCTTAAGAATACACGAATAATAATTACGGCTGACCACGGCGAGCTTTTTGGAGAAGAAACTCAATACGGAAAAGCTTATCATCACAATCTAATTTCTGAAGATATATATTTTCATCCCAAGCTTTTTGAGATACCATTTATAATTAAAGATTTATGATGAGACATGCTCGGTTCTCAGAATGAAATAAAATATATTCAAATTCAGGGCTCATCTCTTTGCGATGGCAAATGTAAGATTTGTCCTTATGCTCATTCGCCTGTCTCACAACTCAAGCGAACTATGAGCATTGATGAATTTACGTTTATCATTCAAAGACTGCGAGAAGCGAAACTGCAGCCATATAAGATTTGCCTTTACTTGATGTCGGATTCATTCTTTGATAAGCATCTTATTGAGAGAATAGAAATAACACATCAGTATTTTCCTAACACGCTCATAGAGGTATCCTCCGCACTGGGCGCTGGCGATTCTCATTTCTTCAAAAGGCTAATTCAAGCTCTTAGCAATAAGATGCATGAAATCTGGATTTCCATACATGGAATAGATAAAGAAACATATTCAAAACTCTGCGGTCGTGATTTTGAAAAGGTTCGTAGGAGAGCTGTAGATTTATTAGCGACAGGAGGCGAAATCTGTAAATTTAAATTCGTTGGATGCGGCTGTTCAAAAGACGGGAAGCTGAAATTTTTTACACCTAATCAATATAAGAGCTTTATTTACTCGCTTGTGAAGGAGGCTAATTTACAACGAGTGCATAATATAGAAGTATCATACATTCCCTTCCACAACAGAGCTGGCGAGGTAGAATACTGGGACTGGCGGTTCGGGAGAGAAATAAATGTTTTCAGACCGCACTTCTGCTCTCGTCCTTTTGAGTGGCTTCACATTCTTGCAGATGGAAGAGTAATATCCTGCTGTATGAATTATGCAATCGACCAAGTTTGGGGAAACTTATTTGAGCAGCCTCTCGAGGAAATCTGGCGAGGAGCAAAACGAAAATCCTATATTTTGAGACAGCTCGGCTTAGAACAAGGCGAGATTCCTTGTAAATATTGTATGTCGCCTGGTGGTTGAAAATGAGGCGAGTTGCGATAGTTAAAACCTTTATGAGACCTAATATATTTAAAGCTTGCATGGAATCCTTAATTGCCTCAGGCACGCAAGAAGTCCTAGTGGCATTCGATGGCCCTCCAGAATATTGGGATGCTCATCGTGAGATAGTTTATTGGGCGAATCAAAGAATTGATGCCGAAATCTTTCGTTTTCCCTATGATTACGGTTTAAGCGCTTGCCGAAATAGATTAATAGAATTAATTTCGGAGCCCTATTTTCTAATGGTAGATGATGATGTCATAGTTACAACTAATATTTGGTATGCATCACCAATAATGGAAACTGAAAAGAAAATCGCAGCTGCGACTTTCGGTTGGTTGGAGAAAAATATTTTCTTCCAAATCGATGCTTGGGATGTTGATATTAAAGACGGCAAAATACTTTCTAAAAAGCTAAGATGGCCCAAGGAGTTAATAAGTATAAATGGATTCGTATTTGCTCTGCCATTCGATTTCGTGCCAAATCAAGGTTTTTGGTCTCGTAGATTCTTTAATGAATTTCGATGGGATGAACATTTTATCATAGAGGGAGAGCATGAGGACATCGCCTTGCAGGCTTGGCCGACAGAATGGAAATTTGCGGTTTGTCTTAATGTGTTTTTATACCACATGCACGACAGAGAGGACGAAAAATATGAAAATCAACGGTTTTCAAAAGAAAAAGCGGCACGAAGCTGGATTTATTTCTTCCAAAAATGGAATCTAAAAGAATATCGTGATGGGGATTGTTTCCTTCCTTATATCTCGCCCGCAATAATAACAAAGAATGAAACAACCCGAGAAACTCTTGACAAGCACCTGGATTACTTAAAATGGCGGTATTAGAGTGGGGTTCGGTTGAGTTGAATAATATAATAAATTTCGCTGTAGAGGAAGTTTTAGTAAATGCGCCTATCATGCTGCTGGATGGCTCGGTTTATCTTTGGAAATCAGATAAAGTCCATCGCAGAATACGGGTTGAAGGTGTCTCGCATGGTCTCTCCGACATTAATACAATTCGCAGTCATTTAGGTGAAGAGCATTATTTATACATTGGAGGTCAATCTTATGGGTGGTCTATAATTACTGGATTTTCTTGGAATGTTTGGAAACATAAAGGGTGGGATATTTGGTATAAATATACCATCGAATTCACTACCAAAGAATGATACTTTTTTATTAAAATTAGGTGAGGGATTATGGCTCTCCAGAGCATAAAAATTTTAAATACAGGCAAAGAGAATATAACAAAACTATTGACGGGCTTAGGCGGATATGCTTATGCTGCGATAGGAGTTGGCAACGATGCAACCGCAGCGGCTGAGACAGATGAACATCTTCTTGGTTCTGAGACGAATTTTAAGGACGGCAATCAGTCGTATTTCCAGAATGCAAATAATTCGTATATAGCACAGTGGAACTCTACTTGGGTCTATAATGACCTGCCGTCAAATCAAATTAGCGAAGCTGCGGTGGCGCAGAACGCAACGAATGGCACTGTTAATTGTTTGCTGCGATGCACTTTTGATACGATTTATCTTGATGCAGATTCATCCTTTAGTCTGATATTGCAGGTATCTCCGACGCAGGCATAAGCCATGCAGTCTTGCGGTCTTGGTGTCTCTGCGTTTGGTGAAATAATTAGGAAAGATGGAACTCGAATAGCCGTCCTGAAAAGCGCAGAAACAGCTAGACCAAAGATACCGAAGGCTTTATCTATTTTATTGTATGCTCTCTCGGATATTGATATTGAATCTCTTTCTCAAGTGATAGAAGCGGAAGTTAATTTCAAGATAGCTCTAAAGCGATGTTTCAATCTTACGCATTCACGAATTGGGCTGCATCCATTACGGCAACCAAGCCAGTTCTAATAAAAGGAATTGGCTTTGGTTCCTCCAACATACCCGCTAATCCCAATCAGACTTGTCTTCTCGGTGAAGACCAGTTTTATTGTGAGGTATTTCCTAAATCAGACGGAAATACAATTTATTATCGGTTAAATTTTACCCAGGACATTGCTTTTGATATTTATGAAATCGGTCTATTCAAAGATGAGTGTGCCAGACAAATGTATTTCCGAGGCGTATTTCGCTCTCCGCTTCGTATCTGTAATACCTCACTGTATCCACAAACCTTTATATTAAGATTAAAACTAAATGAGTTTCCATGACTCTAGAGCATATTATCCAGCCGATGTTTGATTATCAGATACGATTACCGCCTCATCTTTTAAATATTTTATTAAAGCCGAGGTTAGAGGCTACTGTTCCGCTTACTCTTGCAACTGATAGCTCCTTAATGTTTAAATTGGAAAAGCCATTAGGCTGCTTGTTTTATTCTGTTTATCTTACCTATTATCCAGAATGGGCAAGAGCGCTATTGTCGTTCTCTCGCAATGGAGCCTTTATGGCAGAAGACACCGTCCAAAACATATTTGAGCTGCAATCTCGCTGCTCGCCTATTTTTTCTTTGCTTGATGGAACAACATTCGATTTAATAACTCACTCGATTGCTGTCCTCGATTTTAAAGAAAGCATTGCGCTGGTGTATAAGCCACATTCTGTTTTTTCAGCTGGAAGCGAAGGCGACGTGCTGCTCAGCGTGTTAATCAAGCTATCTTTATCATATATTCTCGAACGAGTGATATATAGCTTTTTGGCAGCCGCATGGAAAGCACGAACTAAAGATAGAAATTTAACAAAGATATTAGCTGCGCCATCATGGTTTGCATCTTATAGCGATGTATCACTTTCTAAGATAGATTTGCTAAGGAGTATTATAAAGACTTATCTGGCACGGAGGTGTTCCTCGTCTAATTTTTTATTAAGAACACCTTGGCTGTTTAATAGTAAAGATTTAGCAAGGATAATTTTAAATTATACAACTTTAACGGCCTATCAGCAGATTGTCTCCTCAGCTATTCCGTTTATTATTGTGGGAACGCCTGCTTCGTCTTGGGGTTTCCTCACCGTGCTTGGCTTCAAGGAAGATTATCTCAGTTTAATTTTACATGTGCCCTCATTAAAATTCAGTAATTTTCCGAAAGCTTTTAAATTTTTCCACTTTAATTGGCTTACGCCTTCAGCATTGCGTCTTGGGGGAATTCCTGAAGTGATATATCCATATTTTCTTGCGACGCTGGATTTAGGAACATCTCATATTTCTGAAATTTCCCAGACAATTTCTCAATCAGGATACTTATCAGCATTCACTCAGCTCATTCGATTATTAGAATATGATTGTATTCTTCCCGCAAGCATCGCCGGCTCACTAGCACGGCAACTGAGCTTTGATATTTCATTGAGAGGTCTATTAGCATACTCTGCTTTATTAGAGTTTAGTGAAAGAATACCGACTTCTCTTTCCTTCCGAAAAATATCCCATAGTTACTGGAAATATATCTCATTAATAGAGTTTCAGAAAGCATTCATTCCGAGCATCCAGCAGCTCGCTGCAGAAATCTCTCTATCAGGCGCTCTCGCTCTCACGAAGATAACAGATAGACAGCAGGTGATGGGCAGTCTCCTAACGCAAGCTAATTGGATCCTTGAGCTTCAGGAAAGTGTTCAATTTTTTCATTCTCTTAGAGTTTTTCAGGACATTTTCTTTGAAAAGCTATCTCTATTAGAATTAGACTCGAGAAGCATATTTGAATTCTCAGGTTTGGATATTCAGAATATAAGATTTCTTCCAGATTACTTTTCAACCAGAGGATTATTTTTCCCCGAAACGCTGCCTCTTCTTCTACACAAATCGGACATTTATGGAGATCGTGAGTGTGCCTCGATCTCACATTCATCAGATCTCAGCTCGCAGCTTCGAAGCCAAAATTTAGCTAATTTATTGATTTCTTCCTATTACTCGTCAGAAATACTTGTTCCTTACAAATTATATTTAGCGTTCCTCAATTTACAACCTAATATTTATTTAATCAGAAGTCTTCGATCTCTGCAGCCGCTATCAATTGTTTCAAAAAGTGTGGAGAGAGGAGACTATACAGGATTAAGCCGTCTTGAATGCTCCGTGTTAGCAGACGAGATACCCAAGCTGTATATTCAACGATTAATTTTACCACCGAAGCTTCGTAGCGAGATTTTATCTGCATGGAAACTAGATACTGATTTTCTACCATTCCTTGCTCAGGCTGTAGTTTCTAAAGGATTTATATATTCAACCGATCTTGATTTAACTTCACGATTATTTAGCGAGGCGGAGAGTAGATATTATTTATCAGCAATCCTTCAATCTGAATTCGTCAGATACTGGCCGCTTCTAGCAAGCTCTGCAGTTTTTTTTCAGCCAAGGTCTTTTCAGATTCCGAAGGAATTAATAGATGAGCTCTTGATTACCGAGCCTTATCGTGGTCAGTATCTTGTGTATGAAAAATTCCCGCTTAAGTTTCGATTACGATGGCCCTGGCTGCTTTCTGATGAAACAAAATTAAGTATCCCAAGTAGATTTCATATTGTTTTTGTCCTTTGTCCATATCCGCCCTTTCTTCTGTTTTCACCTGATTATTTCTGGATATATTCACTGTTTCCAGCTCCCAGCTTAAGTCAGCTTTTTCATTATATTTGGAAATACAAAGCCAATTGGAGATCACTTTTACTACAGTGCTTTGATGTCTCTGGTGTTAGAATCTTCTTCGAAGACGAACAAGAAATACCTGATTTTCGTGTATCATTTACCTTTGAAGAGCTGCTCATCTTATCCCTTGATTTAGCAAAGATATTTCTTTCTGAATTAGCCGATATTAACAGACTTCTTATTAGTATTCAGTTAAAAGAAAAATTACAACCAGAGCTCTTTATTACGAAGTTAGATTGGAACATTACCAGCTTCCTGTCTCCTGAGCTCCTTACAGTATATTTAAATTTGAAATCACAGTTTGAACAGGCGAGAGCTCTTCTGGGAAGCAAACAAACAGTTTTTCGCACCGGCTACCAACAAACAAGTGTTAAGGCTTATTCTGTCAAATTAGATTTTAATTTTCTAATAGATATTCTTATGGATGTTTGGATAAATGTTTTTGAATATGTGGATGCATATTTAAAAGCTCCGTGGGTGATAATACCACCATCATGACCGAGCTAACTTTAGATAATCCAATTTCGGTGGAAGTTACGCAGGAATGGATGGGAATAGATACAGCGAGAATAACAGCTCTCGGTGCGGTTCAACCGCCGAGAGGAAGCTATATAATTATTGAGCTATCAGGCTGGTGGAATTGTATATTTGCTGGACGAATAATTAATTATAAAATACGCCGATCGCCTGGCGAAGATTATTATACAGAGATGCTCGCCGCTAGCCCCCAGTGGTTCCTTACGAAACAGTATGTTCCAGAAGATTATTCTTATCTCATACCAGGAGTTACAGATAATCCGAGAGAATACATCAAGCAATGGCTTGGCGGAAGATACTGGAGAGAAACCACAGGTCTTGATTGGGAGGATGGGTATCTGGAGGCAGTTCCGAATTGGAGTAAAGAATATGCTTACAATTCATTGCAATTTAATCCTGCCAGGCATACGAAATGGGACGCTCTTTTAGCTGTTTGTGATAAATACAATATGGGATTTTATTTTAAGCCAGAAGGCGTATTTGATTTTTACGAATTTTGGTTCAGAAATACAAGCTGGCTGCGTCATCTTTTTAATGGCTATAATTTGCAATTAGAGCCTGACAAAGATGTTAAATCAATTGAAATTTATTATGACTTTACTCCCGATTCAAATTTTAATAGAGTAAAGGCTATTGGTCTGGAGAGCGGATCTTCCTGGTCATATATTGCTTCAAAAAAAGAGACGAATTTTGTTACATGGCGTGATATAAGACCGGTAGAATATGTTTATCAAGTTCCAGAATTAAATATAGATTTAGCGGAGCAATATGCTCAGGAAGTTCTTGATCGATTACAAAGCCGAAGCCCGCTTATAAATATTCGCTGCAGATTAAAAGCCTGCATAGGCGGTCGATATTGGCTTCCTGGTCTTCGTTTGGATTTATCCTCGTTCAGTGATGTTCTTGACGAAACATACTGGCGAATTTACAAAGTTACGCATAGATGGGATCCAGGCGAGGAGCCCGAAACCACTTTTTATGTTGCTCAATTTGATGATTTATCTCATCCCTTCGTAGCAGAAGAAAATCCATTTAGGCGTTTAGATGAATCTATAACGAATAAAATAATGAATGCCATCGCAAGAAATTACCCTGGCGCTCTTCCGCATGGACTACGAGAGAGCCTATCTGGACCGACTTCTATTAAACCTGTAGAAATACTAGAAACTTATGACGACGGGACTGTGAAAGTAAAGATTATTGAGACAGGACAGGAATTTGATAAAGTTAAAGTAATATGACACAAAGAGGCATTCTTATTGAGAGCGGAAAAGAGAAGTATGTAATTTTGGGATGGAATTCATCATTGATTTCAGTATCTACTAATCATGGATTACTTTTTGAAAATGCAGGCGAGAGGTATATAATTCGTGGTCGGCACCTAAATTTAACATCCAGAATTGTTCTAAGAGGGCTTCTGATAGAGAGCGGGAGAGAGAGATATATTTTGGAAGGATGGAATACTTCCTTACTAACACCACCGCAGCCGCCACCGCAACCAGAATGTATATTAAATATCTATCCTGACTCTCTCGATTTTGGAGAAGTTCTAATCGATGAGTGCTCAAGCGAGAAAATATTTTATATATTTAATACGGGCAACGCTACAGCGACTCTAAATATATATCTTACGGGACCTGCTCGGTCCAATTATGTAATAACAGACGGAGCTGGAAGCGTAATTCTATCCCCTAATACTACACACAAAGTATTTATTAAATTTTGTCCCATTACTAGAGGCACGAAACTCGCTCAGCTTTTTGTTGAGACACAGGAATGTGATTCTATTAGTGGAGACTTAAAGGGACGGGGTGTATTACCTGAAGATCAAGAGGAGCCTTGGTATCCTCCTCCTGGCACAACACCAACCCCTGAAAAAGAAGAAAATAGATGGTGTGCTATCGGAGCTTCTTGGAAAGAGAAGAAAGCTCTAATTGCATGGTTCCCTCATTGGCGTCCAGCTTTCCTTGGCGGAATTCATAGTAGGAATATTTTTATAACAGAGTGGTATCATATAATAGTTCGACCAGAGGAGCTGGGAGGACGATTATGGGCGTGGAATATAAAAAAAGAGTGTTGTAATCAGACAATAGATACCCTTTGGTGGTGCGATGCTGCTCCGTGTTTCACTCTGGGTAATCACGAAAAAGATGGATATAGAATATTCGTGGCAAGCTGCGGAGGAATAGAAGAAGTCTGTTTTAGAGAATGGGATTATTTAAATATTAGATGGATTGACATTCATGGAATCGATGTGCGACCGTATGATATTTATTGGGATGGATGGAATAAGCAGGTGGTGGCGGCTAGTTATAAGGCGCCATATATTATAGAGACCTTCAAGCCAGGTGGCGCTAGAGTATCAAAAGTCGAAACTGATAAGCCTTTACAACAATGTGCAATAGACATTTATCATAGATATTGGTTTAATGAATACGAAGGAAATAATGTTTATATTTTTTCGCCGAATTTAGACTTAATAAAAGTAATAAATTTTCCATCTGGAGCTTGCATCACAGGTATTAGCGAAGATTCTAACTATAATATTATCGTGCTAGATAAGGAGCATAATAAAGGATGGGTTTTTTACGCAGACGACGATTATACTTTCGGTCATCCTGTCAATTTTCCTTTTAATGCACCTCATAAGGCGTGTCCTTGGTATGATTCGTGGGTTGTTATTGCCTGTGATCCCGCTGAAGAGACCGAACATAATTTTTACGGTTTCGATCTAAAAAGAAATGAAATATATAAATATCCGAGCTGGGTTTATGGCAGCTATGTGCCTGCAATTTATGGAAGCGGAGACTGCGGTCTTAATAGATGGAGAACGTGGGGTTGGAATTGGTCTCCTCATATTGAATATATTCAGGAATATGTAGGATGGTAAAAAATGTCTCTGCGTCATATAATATTACATAAATATTTTAAGGAGAATCTCGTAAATTATTTAATTTCTCAATTCAAAGCTATAGGACTGGGGAACTCGACCTCTATTTCTTATCCTGATAATAACCCTATAATCGGCGACAAATATGTATTTAAATCCGCTTGGGTCGGTAAAGAAATACTCAACTGGACAGCGAGAGCGACATGGCAGTGTGAATGGATTAGCGGGGATGTGTGGAATAATACAATAGCAGAGATAGCGGTAGTGCGAAACGCCTCAGATGGACGGTTTGATGGATTTGTCCGCTTGGTGATAGATCCAATAAGTATAAATGCAAGTGATATTTATAGATTTTATGTAAGTGTGGAGATATAAAAATGAATGAGATTCCTCTGAAGGCGAAGGTCATAATTGAGGTAAGAAAGAAAGGCGAATTAATATATCGGGACGAAAAAGAGGTTGACTTGAGCAAGCAGCTATGTGGGGAAGAGTAGTATCTCTAGTGGAAGTTGCAAACATGACACCTCAAACTCAAACTGCACTTAGTAATTCCTCTATAATTGATTTGCTGAATATCGTTAAATTATCAATCACTGCTGAAGCGAACTTTGGCTCGAATGCAACTTCTCCAATGTATGTTTATATTCGCTCCTCGCCGGATAAAGAGTGCTGGGACACCGATCCATTGCTCACGATCGCTGTCTCCGCCAACCCAGGCTCTCGTGGTCAAAAAACAGAAATTCTTTTTCCAGATGTAAAATATATTGGAGCGCAGGTTTCGAATCCAAATATTTCAGGATACTTCTATAATGTGAGGGTGCGAGCTTTTATTGCAGAGCCATGAAAGTGAGACTGCGATACGGCCGGGAAGCAATAGCAGAAACTCCTTATAAGCGATTTGGCTATTCCTATCTACTCCATCTTCCAAGGGACGGCGTTTTTCCAAAAGCTGCATGCTTCCAGCAAATCAAAAGCGAGCCTAGCATCGGCACTATATCTTTATCAGAAAAATATGGAAGAAATATATTCGATGGCTATGCAATATGCGAGCTAGGTTTGGGGAATTTTCATAGCTTTCGTCCAAATAGAAATTTTATATTTACACTAAACGGACTAGAACGAACAAGCCAAATGCTGAAATCCGCTCCCACATATTCTTTATTTCAAATTCATATAGGCGAAATAGATGCCTTTCAGCAGATACAACTAAATATTAAGGATGATGGAGAAGCTCGTTTGGCTTCAGAAAGTTTAACAGATTTAGGAATCTATTTCTTTACGGAATTCGCTTCAGCTGAGATTTTAAATTACTTTAATATTTCAATTAATGGTAATGCATCTTATTATTGGTCGGTGGAGCCATTCATGGGCTCTCTTAACCTTATTACAAAACCAAATTCTCAAATACAGCTTTCCCTTAATTACTCTTTTGGAGAATATATATCGGCGATCCTCAATTTTAATTACGAGAGTCATCTGATAGATGATACTCACGGCAGAGTAGAGATATTCGCTTGGGACGATACCGTGGCGGAGTGGGACTTACCGAAGGCCGCTCGTAGCGAAGTAAGCTTGACAGCAGACGTTTATCAAGAGACCATTATTAAAATCACTCTTAATTCTTTAGAAGGATATGGATATTTCCGTTTAGGAAAGTTTATATTCATCAACCAAAATAATCAATGCATCTGGAGATGAGCAAGCTAAAATTTACGGGTCTCATAGGGGACGCTGAAATATTAAGAAGGAGTTTTTGGTGGCTTTATCAGCAAGGATGGATTTCAAAAGAAAGCGTAAGCGAAGAAGATTACAGAGATTTAGGCTTAGAATTTCCTAATGGCTACGAGCGATTTGATAGAGAAGAGATAAGAGAAGAAAGATATGTAAGAACTCGCTTGGGCAAACGGATAAGCTTAGAGAAGCTTAAAGATTTAATCTGAGGAATGTCGGATTCAAAGTTTCTTCCAGTGCCATCGGGAGGAAAGAAAACAGGCAAGACATTCAAGCTGGAGGATGTATTAGAGTGTTTCAGTAAGCCAGCTCTTATTCGTGAATTAATATATCTCGTTGGCGGAACTGTAGTGCGTGGCGAGGGAAATGATGTAGATGTAGTGATTAGAGCCGGCGATTTTCCTCCTGCACTTACTGAGGCTATTTTGTTCAGATTATTCAGGGCTTTCTCTTCACATTTTAATATTCCTTATGACGAGACACCAAAATATCTACATATCACAATAAATGATTACGGGCCCTATACTGATTACATACCGCTGTTCTCTCTTGCCTTGGTTCCTCGTCAGCCAGTTAAGATATTCCGCATGTCTCATTCTGGTATGGAGATTATAGAAAAAAGTCAGAGGGAGCTAATAGTCGGTGGATACGCTGCCACATCAGACATAGACGCTGTAAAAGAAAGAATTTCCGAAAAAGCACTTCAATCTATATTTAGAAGCTTTAAGCAAACACCATCGGAATTCAGAAATCTTATGTGGGATCACACTTCAACTCAAATCGGTGTTCTACTGGAGAAATATGAAGATAAAGAAACTTATGTAGATGAAAAGGGCTGGTATATAATAGGTAAGCTTCGATATGATATTCCCGTTGCAAAGACAATAGCTAAGAAGATTATTGAAAATCCTGCTGAATTTGGTTTTTCTGTAAAAATAGGAGTGCCCGGTGATGAAATTAAACAGGTATGCTTAGGAGATGTCTGCTTTACCGAAATTGAAGAAGCCTACTTCATAGAAACCTCTATCACTCCGAATCCGGCTAACCCTGCCACTAAGCCATTAAAATTGATAACAAAGTGATTATTATAAATTATGAAGGAGCGAAGGGATGAATATTAATGTTACTACTATATTGGATGTTGCATCGCTAGGGCCGAACGAGGAGACCTCTCTTGAAGGCCCAGTTAATCTGAAAGATGCTGTGAAATGCACAGTAACGAGTGAATGTTCATTCAGAAACGCTGTGGATAACGCAAGAGTGCAATTATTTAGCTCCTATAATAATGCTAGCTATGATACCGAGCCGATAGCACAATGGGACATCCCTGTTAATAAGAGCCAGACAGTAAGAACAACTGTTGCGCTTCTTCCTGATTTCTATTATGTGAAAGCGAAATTTCAAAATTTAGATACAAACGAAACTCTTGATAACTGCAAAGTAATAGTTGTTTATGCTGAGCCATGATGATTGATTTACCAATTAGAAGAGGATATGAAGGGCCGAATAGAGTTTCAACCGGTCGATTTCTCCGTATGCGACCTCTCTGGTTAAATTATGATGGCTCAGAGAAGCTAATAGACTTTCAAGTAAAATGCGTCCTTACGCCATCAGACATTCCATTTGAGAAGCTTCGGGCTGATAAACAAGATTTATTATTTGTGAATAATAACAACGAGCAGATTCCGTATTGGATAGAAAAAGCTGACAGCACCGAGATAATAGTTTGGCTTAAATTTTCTGAGATTATTCCAGGCAAGGAAGTTTTTTGGTTGTATTACGGTAACGGAAATTTTTCGGGGGCGAGTGATGTCGCTGCTACATTCATTCGTATAATTGACGGGCTTATTGCATGTTGGCATTTAGATGAGGGTTCTGGAACTGTTGCCCATGATACTTCTGGAAACGGATATGATTTAGCGATTCACGGCGCAGAATGGGTAGATGGCGTATTTAAGAAAGCATTAAGTTTTGACGGTAGTAATGATTATGCTGATGTAGATATGCCTCAAGATTTCTGTAAGACAGGCTCATCATTCTCCATAGAATTGCGGGTGAAATCATCAGATACTACAAAGTCGGAGATGCTAATCGGTAACTATCCAGACGGATATGTGATACCTTACTTTTCCTTTTATACAGAAAGCGGAGGATGCGTGAGTTTTCGCCATAGAGATGCAGAAAAAACAGTGGCAGCACCTATAACTACAACAAATGTGATGGATGGTTCGTGGCATCACCTCGTCGGTGTGAGGGATGTTAATGCTGGGCGGTCTCGCATTTATGTAGATAAGGTAAAAGAGGATGATGTTGCAGACAACACAGGCGACTGCTCAAATACTTACGATGTAACTCTAATGCTTCACGGCAATGACCGTTACCATGCAGGGATTTTAGATGAAATTCGTATTTACAATAAGGCTTTAAGTGATGAGGAGATTGCCGACTTATGTGATAATTACGGCTACACAACAACAAACTATCCTGGGAAGGTTTTAGTCCGCAAATACTCAGAGCTAGAGCCCTCCGTGAGCGTATGAATATAATAATAGGAGATGTCTTTTTTAAAAAAATAAATGGATGAGAGAAAATGAATTGGGAAGATTTGAAAAGTCAATTTCTTAGCGAAAATCAGGACATAATTATCAAATATCGTGAGCTGCCGAGTGTTATCATAGATACGAATGTTAGGAAGCGCAGTCTCGGCGTGTGGTATAAGACTAACAGCGGAGTGGCATATACGGAACTTAGAGCTTGGGAGATTGATGGAGAAGCCTATTGGATGAGCGGAACGCCTCAGCTGAGGAAAGAAACAACCTTAGTAACTGATTTCAACGCAAGTTTGAGAAATTATTGTCTTGAGAAAGGAGCCCCATTCTTTATAGAGAATTCTAATCCTGATGCGGAGTGCGCTATAGTTTCTCAGTGGGAAAATGCCTCATTTCAAAGAAAAATTATATGGAGAGAAAGCGGAGCTTGGAACGAGACATCCGTGAGTGTGTCTCTTTAGGATTAAAAGTGTCCGAGTGCCTATGGCTTGGATTTCATCGCTTCGGAAGCCTGCATTCGTGATGTGTCCTCCAGTTTATCTCTCCAATAAAATCAAAAACAACAAGTGGATGGAGGAAGACAACTCAACCATAAATGTAGGCAGAGCTCTGTTTCAGTGGAACAATCTCTATGAATTGATGACAACCGATGCTATAGTCTATCTTCTTGCTCCCAATCCAAATCTTCAAGACCAAACATTCGTTAATTCCTTTGCGGTGCTAGCTCACCAGCCCGATATTGCAATTCTCTCAAACTTTAGAGCGAAGGGTAGAGCAGGAGAGGAAAAAGAAGTTGCTGGACTTCTTATACGATTAGGTTTTAAAGTATATCAGGCGCCTCCCTACTGGGAGGGCTGGCCCGAACTTAAACATATTCATGATAACATTTATGTTGCTGGATACGGAGAACGCTCAACCCTTAAGGCGCAGCAATATCTAGCGAAGGCGTTTGATTATAAGATTATTCCTGTAAAGACAAGTCCATATCTTTATCATTTAGATTGTTTATTCTTTAAGCTTTCCGATGAGTATGCTATCGTAGCTGTAGATGATATTCCGAAAGAGACGGTGAAAGCGATTTCACGAGAGATTGAGATTTTACCAGCTGACCATAATGATGCTATGCAAGGTATCTGCAATTCTATTAGGCTGAGGCGGATAATTATAAATGCGTCTAATGAGGATGAGCTAGAAGGTGAGGAAAGAAAAATTGAAGTAGCAAAGAACGAGAAGCTCAAGCAATACGCAGAGCTTGCGGGCATGGAGGTTGTCTTTGTGAATTTGTCGGAGTTCCTCAAGAGCGGAGCGCTGGCGTCCTGTCTAGTGGCACCTCTTAATTATAGACACGATGAATGAGTTGGCTATAGAGAATCGAAAACGATTTTCCTGCGAGTTTGAGAGACATAAACGGGCGATGGAGAGATGTCCTTTCCCTGAAATCTCTCCTCCCCTGTCTTACTAGTTTGTTTAAACGCATCTTCTTTGAGTAATTAAGAAAATATGGATGTAGATGTCTCCGTTCATGATTGAATTAGTCAAGTTTGAGAGCAAAACTCTCCTTCCGAATATTATATATCATGCAGTCCGTCTTTTGAAAAGAATAATGAGGTTTAAATCTCATTTCATATTCAAGAGCTTTCTTCATTCCAAAGGAAATCCTTTAAATCTCTAAAATACGGAATGAAAAACGATTTCTTTAGAAGCTCGGATTTTCGTAAGTTTCAGAGGCTGGATTGGGGAAGCATATTTTCTGAGTTCTTTCTCCGAGACCCAATGAGACACACAGTTTATAATCCTTTCATATTCTATTCACCAGCTGATGGCATCATCAATTACTGCGCTTTCGTTAAGCCAACAGAGAAGATATTATTTGAGGGTCATTATATCATAACTCCTGAAGAGCTCGTGAAGCTTCCGATATTTAAGTCGTCTCATTATTATGTCCTCAGCATATTCATGACGGCAGCGTCCGTGCATATAAATCGTATGCCAACCACTGGCGTCATAACTCTCATGCGAGAAATTGAGCCGTTAGCTATTGATAACTATTCTATGCTGCCATTTGAAAGAGCGTATTTTGACGAAGAGCTTCCTGCACCTCAAGCCGCTTTATATCAGAGATTAAATGAGCGGATTGTTCTTGAGATATATTATCCACGATTTCAATATTACTACATAATAGTCCAAATTGCAGACAAAGATGTTGATATGATTAATAATTACGCTGATGAAGGCGATAGTCTAAGCCAGGGAGAGCGATTTGGAGAAATCAGATGGGGCTCTGATGTCATTCTTCTTTTGCCTTACGACGAGAGATTTGAAATTGAAAGTCTGGTAAATCCGAGTGATTATGTGTATGCTGGCATAACACCAGTATTCAGGATAAAACCAAAGGATTCTAATGATAAGATTGAATATTAAATTTAGGAACAAGAAATGCCTGAGGAAATTGAGGCTTTGGAGGAGTTAGAGGAGGAAGTTGAGCAGGCGGATGAAGAAGTGAGCAAGGACTTAGAAGCGAAGGTGAGCGAAATTGTATCCAAGCTCCTTGATGAGAAGCTAAAGGAGAAGAGCGAGGTTGATACGAATGAACTTGCCAAAACAATTGCAGAGGTTGTTACAAAGTGTTTGCTTGCAATTCACCCTTCAGGCAAGATGAGTGTTTATCCAATGCCAGCAGGCATGCCAGTCATAGTTTCTTCACCGAAGGCGTATCCATTCCCTGCGATGTATCCGTTCCCAGCTATGTATCCATACCCAGCGAAATATCCGTATCCCGCTAAATATCCCTATCCTGCAAAGTATCCTTATCCTGCTTCACAGCCCGCAGAGACAACAGGGAAAGAGGAGGAGAAGGAGACAAAATCAGAAGTAGCAACCAAGAATGAGAAATCGGCGGAGAGCAAAACACAGGAGGAGAAAGCGTCAAATTTAGAGAATGAGATTGAAACTTTGAAATCACAAATCAGCGAGCTTGCGGAGACAGTTAAGAAACTCGCTGAGGAGCCTGTGCGAGAGATAGAAAAATCAGCGGATATCAAGTCGGAAGCGGCAGAAGCTTCTTCTCTTAAAATCCCAGTGCGTGCGGCTCCCGACAAAGTGGAGCTTGAGCTATAAATCGTCTAGTATGAATATGGATTTTATTGATAATCTCTTCTCTTCTTTCCATAATGAAATAAAAATAAAATATGTAAAGAGGGAGAAATGACACAAATATTCTTTTGGGGTAAGGAGCTTGTTGCATACCAAGCGAACGAGACCATTTCAGCGGGGAACCTCGTTACATTTGTTGCGGATAACAAGATAGGTGTTGCGGATGCAACCGAGAATCCGATTGGCGTTGCTCTTGAGGACGGAATTGCAAATGAGATGGTAACCGTTGCTCTTCCGCCGGCTGAGGTTTATCTTAAAGCAGCTGCAAATGTTACTCATGGAGATGCTGTGATTCCTGCGAACAGCGGTCAGATACAGCCTTGGGATGGCTCTTCAGCGAAATTTATTATCGGCGTCGCAAAGGAGAACATTGCATCAGGCAGTTCAGGTCGGGTATTGCTTCTATAAGGCTTCTCTCTTTCCTAATGATAATTCATACTTTAATTGAAATTGGAAAGAGTAAGAAAATGGGTAAGCTTGCTGCTTTGTTAAAGGCGCTATCAGGACAGACACTTGAGGAAAGGGAGCGAAAGCTGATTGAACTTGAAGCAGACGCAAACATCACTGCGCTGGTTCCCGAGCTTGTCTATGAACAAATAATTACGGGTGCGGAAGAGGCTCTCTGTATGCGTGAGGTTCTTCGCAAGGCAACGGTTCGCATGGACAGACCTGAGATGAAAGTTACAGTATGGAGGAGACCAACGAGAACCCTACCGCAAGTTGGAGATGTCGGCACATATCCGAATGCGACGGTTGGCGACTTTAATGTCGTTACGCTCTCTGCTAAGAAATACGGTGAAATCGTGCCTATTTCAAGAGATTTGATTGAAGATAGCCTGTTTGACATCGTTGAGATTTTGCTTCGTGAGGAGGGTCGTATAGCGGAGAACACTCTTAATCAGGTTGCGATTGATGAGATAGTTAAGAATGCATCCCATTCAGAGAATTGGAATTCAACAGAGCCTGTTACCGCAATCGCTGAGGCGGTCTCCGATGTCAAGGGAGACAACTTCACACCCGATACACTCATTCTAACGCCTGAGGCTCTAGCTGACATGTTCATAGACCCGCACTTCACATATCAATACATCGGCGAGGCGGGCAACATTCGCAGCCAGGAAATGAAGCAGCCAATTCTTGGTATGCGTGTCTTCGTGCTTGGCTATCCAACAGACTACTTTGATTATGCAAGCGGCAAGAAGGTCGCAGTTGTCATGGATAGCCAACGTGCTGCACTCCTCGGCATTCGTGAGAATATCACAACAGACAGAATTGAGGATCCGTTGAATGACCTCGTGAATCTCAAGGTCTGGATGCGCTTTGATGTCAAAGTTGTCTGGGGTGGCGCAATAGCGGTGCTTAACTACGCATAAATTAGTAATAGAGAATAGGGATAGCTAACTTTATTTCTCATTTAAGAAATGCAAATCGTAATTAGAAGAACAGGAATTCCGCTCACGAAGCTCGCAGATAAAATTTATGAAGTTCATTATGAAAGAAATCGTAGAGTTGCCGCTGACGACTTATGGTATTGCATTCTGCTTGAGGCTCCTAAGCAACCCGAAAATAAATGGTCTAAAAACAGATTAATCTCTTGGCTTGAAAGAAATAAGATACATTGCATTTCATATAAACGAAAAGGAACACAGCGAATTGTTCATGTGGATTTATCAAAAGCTCCAAATATTCAATATATTATAAATAAATGCAAACCGCATATCATTAAGCCGAAAAGAAAGCGATGCCTGCACTTCTTTAAGGAAGGTAAAGAATTCTTTATTTATTCTCAAGTTAATCATCCTGGCAAGAAACCTAATAATTTTATTTATAGAGCTGCTAGAAGATATTCCGCTAAATATCTTTCAAAATTATCAAAAATAAAATGAGCGGAAACTATAGCTACGGCAACGCTTCTAATGTTGCAATCATTCTAAATCTTGAATCGATGGACAGCGAGCGTATAGACTATTTTCTTGAGCTTGCGAACAAACGAATAGAATCATGGTCTGGTCTTGATATTTTCTCCTCTCTGTCTGATGCTGTAAAAGATAGAATTGCAGAACTTTATGCTTCATATCTATACAAGCTATCAACTGCTTCTCTTAGCGGACGACTTCCTGAAGATTTAGAATTCTGGAAAAGAGAGGCTATGGAGCTTCTTGAAAGCAATCTATTGACAGCTTCTAAACCTTTTAAATTATTATTCTCTAAAGACAGCGTATAAAGACACTACTGATAAAATAAAATATCCGTATGAGGAATGGCAACCTATAATGTAGGTAAAGGAACTAAGGGCAAAGTCTGGGTGAATAATCAGGAAGATCCAGTTGCTCGCAGAGTTTCTTTTGAGAGCTCAACAGACAGAGACAAAGTGTATGCAATCGGACAGGAAACCCCAGTCGCAATCGTTACTGGAACAACAGAATTCACCGGCAGATACGAGCGATATTTCACACCCGACCAAATGGAAGTCGGCGGGACTTCCATGACACTCGCTCGTCTATGTGGAGCTTCTGGAGATCATCCTGGCAACGTTTCTATGACTATCAGCCCTCAGCCGAATCAGACATTCTATTTGAGTGATGTTAAGTTCTATAACTATGCTTTGGAAGTAACGCCTGATGACGTGGTTGTTGAGACGGCTGAATTGGAGATAGCGAATGTTTCTCAGCATGTGAGCTAGATTAAATAAATATGGATAAATGTTAATTTTAATTGGTGATGGGATATGAATCTTGAAGAATATAAGAAGTGGAAATCGCCAAAAGAATTAGAGCTTCCTTCAGGACTGAAAATCAAAGTTCGTGATTTATCACCTTGGGATTTGCTAGTAGCTGCCAGCAAACAGAAAGAATATAAACCAAACGACCCCCAGCTCATTGAGCATCTAATGAAGAAATTCATCGTTTGGCCCGAAATTGGCAAGGATTGGCAGATTGATGATATTCGTCCTGACGATTTTGTATTTCTTCAAACCAAACTGTTTGAGAGCTTTTCATTAGAGCGGTTTGATAATGCAATTAAAGAAGTTGAAAGCATAAAGGAGGAGCATAAGGATTTTTCCGAATAGTTGCTCGGATGAGCAAGGAAATATCTGTTCGACCTTCCGATTTATTAGATCCGTATCATGAAGAGGATGCTATTACACGATTTGCTATTGATTTAGTTGCTCTTGTATCTGATATTGAGAGAGAACCTGAAATTGAGAGACCTGATATAAATCCTGAAGAAGATAGTTTGCGTAAGAGAGATTTAGAATTTAAGAAAAAATATAATATAACTCTTGAGCAAGCTAAGAAAATAGTGTTTGGAAACTCAAATGGCAGCTGTCGGCAGCAATAACGTTTATGTAGATATTATATTTCGTTTGCAAGCGGAGGCTGCTAAAAAGGCTGAGAGGATAATAGGCCGCCTTATTCAGAAAGGGCAGCTCGCAACTCTAACTCTTGAAAAATTTAAATTTCCCGAAGGCTTTCCTAAATCTACTGTCGATGCTACTAATAAAATATTTAAATTTGCTCAGAAAGCCAAGGAATCGGAAAGGGCTGCTAGCGATCTTTGGCGCTCCGCTATATCACCGCTTACGAAGGAGTTTGAGCTCCAAGCTCAAGCTCTTATGCGAGATGCTTCAGAATTAGAAAGCTACATACAAATGCAATGGAATGTAATTCGCTCTAACAGAGATATTTTAGAAAAAGTTCGAGCTCTCGGTGCAACGGAGGAAAACTATAGAGAAGTTTTATCTCAAAAGGCTCAAGAACTTAGGCATCACGCATCTCTTTATTCTCAATACGCAAAAGATTTAGAAAATGGCGGTCGTTTATTACGGGAGGAACTCGCCAATCAGAGGAAACTCTGGCGAATATATCAATTAACCGGTGTTCGTCTGGAGGGCTTAAATGAAGGATTAATTAGACATTCCCGAATACTCGATTCCATTCTTCCAATCAGTGAGAGAACCTGGAAGCCCATGGGTTCTGAGATCCGAGCACTCGCCGGGGGATTGAATGCATTTAATAAGGAATCCGCTGACACTCTAATGTATTTGGCACGAAATGCAGCTGCAGCCGAGGCTTTCGGAGAACCCGTGGCTTTTATTGATAAATCCGCATCTCGCCTATTAAAATCTCTTTCGCCCCTTAATTATCAACTCGCTAAAATGGGAATATCCCAAGCTATAACCGCTGACCTTTCCGCTGAGCTAGCTAGAGGACAAGCGCTCATCGCCGACGAAACGCTGAGACAAGCTAGAGCCGCCGCCGATGCAGCCGCCAGCCTTGATAGACTGGCTTTTCCCACCGAAAGAAATTTAATTTTAGGCTCTCAGCTTTATGATATTTATAAAGGAAATACACGAATGGCTCTCGAATTGGAGAGCTCTATTCGAGAAGCTACGGGTATTCTGGATTATCATTCGAAGGGTCTGCATTTAGTAAATAGAGCCTTAAGAGCTCAAAATGCAAATTTTGAGATTAATTATAATACACTGAAAAGGATTACAGAGGAAGGCTGGGCTGCCTTCACAGAAGAACAGCGGGAGGCGTTACTAGCTATACGAGATGCATATCAAGCTGAGAGGCGACTAGTTGGAGCTCTGCAGCCGCATCAACGTGCTTTGCTTCAGTTAATTGAGGCGACAGAGGAATATGACAGAGCTCTTCATTTTCAATTACGAACCGCTGGGGATGCCGAATTTCTTTTAAAGAGATTAAGGACTGTAGGATATGAGGGCCTTACCGAGGCAGAGAAGCGAGCCATAAGTGAGCTGGAAAGAAATATTGCTCTTACCTGGACATGGGATGCAAGAACAAAAACTCTCGCACAAAGGATAATAGCTTTGAAGAACGCATATACAGAGCAAGGTGCTATTCTTAGGGAATTAACTCCTCGCCAAAGAGTGTTTTATGGAGCTATTTATCGATTACAAACAGGAATGAATCGTTTGTCCCGATTTATTGATAGAGTATCTGTTGGATCACTCAAGCTTCTCGGTCCAATATTTCTCGCAACAGCTGCAATTAATACTTTTGGTAGAATAATTGGAACTTGTGTTGAATCTTTTACTAATTATGAAAATGCACTTATGGATTTGCGAGTCTCGGGAAGTTTAACCATTGAGACCGCAAATAGGCTATCTCAGGCTTTTACATCTCTTGAGAGAATTTTACCTATTTCAGCTACTGAAATGCTTAGTATCGCACGAGCCGCTGCAAAAGCGGGCGTTACCGGCGAGAATGAATTAAAACGTTTCACTCTCGCACTTGTTAAATTCACACAGGTTACTGGATGGAGTGCAGATGAGGCCTCAGAAGCTCTTCTCAAAATCTCACGAGCTTTTAATATTCCAATTGAAGAGGCTGAACGACTCGCTTCTATGATGCATTATTTAGCTGTAGTCTCCGTTGCGGATGCAGATGATATCGTCAATGCTATGACACGAGTAGGCGCTTCAGCTGTTAATCTTGGGATTACAGCCGAGGAAGCGGCGGCTATGGCAACGACGTTAATAGACGCAGGAATGAGTGCAAGACGAGCTGGGACACGATTACGAGCTTTTTTACGAGAGTTCCTTAAGAAATCAGATAAAATTGTGGAAGTGATGAGAAATGCAGGGGATGCCTTCTCTGACTTTGGAGATATTATTAGAACGGATCCCGCTAAAGCTCTTAAAATCTTTCTTGAATATTTAGCTGGAATAGATGATGAAGCCGAGAGAGCTAGAATCGTATATAAAATATTTGGAAGTGTTGCAGGATTCGCAGTTCTCACTCTTGCTGAGCATTATTCACTTTTAAGAGAGCGAATGGATGCTGCTCATCGGGAGATGGTTTATGGAACCAGATTATCAAAGGATTTCAGCAAATGGATGGATGCTACTTCCGTTTCACTTAAGAAAGCGAGCAATAGTTTTGATAGATTAAAACGAAGTATAGGAGCTGCACTGGCACCTGCGGTAGAAACACTTTCTAATTGGTTTACTGGTTTAATTGAGCACATTTTTCCAGAAACTCGTGAAGGTATTAAGTTAATGTCTAAAGGAACCGCTGAATGGGTTGAAATATTTAAAGAAGCTCCACCCTTCGTTGAGAGGACTATGGAGCTGATGACAAAGCGAGCGGGTTGGATGCCGCCTGGCATCGAGCGAGAGTGGGAGCGCTATCAGAGAGGAGCAGGAAGAGAACTTGAGGCTTGGAGGATTAGAAGGCGGGAAATAGAGCAAACAGAGTCAGCCTACACCCAGTATATTCAAACAGTTCTCTCTGGAACGGATGACATATTTGCTCGCACGGGTGAAGTTATCTCTCTACTGGAAGAAGAAGGTATTAATGTTGATGCTTTACGAGGTAAGGAAACACAATACTATGCAGTCTCACAAGACATCAGAAAAGCTCGTGAGCTCCAAGGACGACTTGAAGAAAAATATGGACGGGAAACACTTGAGAATATCTATCGGCGACTACGAGAAAATAAGAAAGTTACAGATGCGACGGAAGAGCAAATTAAGGCTGCACAAGAATGGGGACGATACCAAGAATTTATAGCAAGAGCGGATTTAGAGCGTGCAAGAATAAAGAAAGATTTAATCGATTCCACTGTAGCGGCAGCGAGAGCGGCCTCCGATGAGGGAACTATCAGCCGTAAGAATTTAGTTTATATTGACGATTATCTAACTCATTATAAATATTACAGTAATTATTTAAATCTTATAAATCGTGATCGTGCAATCGGTCTCGCTCTTCTTAGTAAAGAAGGGCCATTATACGCAGATTTAAAGCGTAATATTCCTGCCAATAAGCTAGCTGATTTCGGAGAACGACTTGAAGAGGGCATTATTCTTGGTAAAGGAGCAGGCCCCGTAATTCAAGACTTAAATAAATATCTGGCCGATTCTGGATACATACTAGTATTTACAAGTGATGGCTGGCGATTACTGCGAGAGGAGGAGGAGAATTATCTTCCGATAGCAACGAAAATTCGGGAAGAACATAAGGCTTTAGTAGAAGCGACAGAGAGCCTTGATGCACGCATGCGTAGAACCGCAGAGACGGTTGCAGATTTCTTTGAGGAGTTCAATAAAGGCTGGCGAATCATTGATAATTATATTGATGCAATCTTTGGAACAGCCGAAGCAAAAACAGAATTAGATAAGAGGCTTAGATATACAGCGCCTGGTATTATGTTTAGACGGGAATACAGCTCCCAGATAGAGACTTTAGAAAAATTAGTAGCAGAATATGAAACAGCCGCAAAAGCGGGAGATATGAATGCAGCTGCACAGCGAAAACAGGCGCTTATGGCACGGATGGTTTCCTTTGCTCAACAGGTTGTTAGTGATGTGATGTCGGAGCAAAATCCAATTCTTCGCCAGCAGAAAATGGGCTGGCTTGACCTCGTGAGATATTTCTATCAATGGATTTATGGAGTAACAGGTGAGATGCCTGCAGCTACGGCTGAGCTGAATGAATTTGCAGAGACAGCATTAAATATACCAGAGATGGCTGAGCTGACAACATACTTAAATTTAAATACAGATCCCGCCACTACTAAATTAAATGAATGGATTGAGCAAAATACAGGAAAAACCATTGAGATACAAATTACTCCCATCATGTCAAAAGAGATTGCAGAATGGATAAAGGCAGCTCCAGCAGGCGCTGTGACTGGCGGTGGCGGAGCTCCAGCAGCGCAGACAGGCGGATATGTTTTGAGGACGGGATATGCACTCATCCATAAAGGTGAATTTATCCTACCACGAGAATTAGTGGAGGAAATTAGGCGTGGTAGGAAAAAAGAAAGAGTAGAAGTAAGTCGCCAGTTAGCTGTCCATATCAATAATTTAAATGTTGGCAGAGCCGAGGACTTCCAGCGCTTCATTAAGGAATTAGAAAGCTATTATGTATAGTCCGATTTCTTTTTTCTTTTTTCCGCCGTTGCTCCACTTTTTTTATCTCTAATTCTGGAGCAGCGGATTACACTATAAAGATACTATCTAACTGAGAACTTTTCTCGGAGCTCGTCCTTTAGTTGCTTTCTTACTTCAGATAGATTTATAGGATTATACGCCCATGTCTTTCCTTGTTTTATTTCGGGCAAAGTAGCTTCATAAATCCACCGAGCTGGTAGAATATCTTCTCTCTGTCTATCGTGTTTTAGACCATAGCCCATCAACTGTTTATCAAGCACTGGCTTTTTCTTTGTATAAATTGCGTATCTAGCGAAAATATCTGCATCCTCACCAGCATATCCTATATCGTATCGTTCGTCGTAGCCATTAATATTTAGAAGAACCTGGAGAGATGCGATGCCGAAAGACCAAGTGAAAGAGGGATTACTCACTTCAACATATCTCTCCTTGGGATGAAATCCTCGTTTAGAAAAGTAATCTACCCAAGGCTCCTCCCCTTCGTTCTCATGAGCTTTTTGCCCTATGATTAATCTTTCTCCATATTTTTCTACATCTGCTCTCGCTACTTCAAAGAAATCATCTTTCAAAAGGATGTAATCGTCTATTCGGACAATATGCTCGTGCTCGGCAGCAACGAGGGCGCTATTGAGAGCACGATTAAAATCTCGTCGGAAATTAAAACGGGGTGCATTCACATAGGGCTCTCTAATGGGCGGAATATAAATAATTTGCTCTACTTTGTCTATGTCTCTCAATAGCTTTGCTGTCTCGTGATTCCAAGCGCTATCTACTATAATTAATTCAGAGTTTTCATCTCTCGGCCAATCTGCGATCGCTCTAAGAAATGGCGAGCTCATTAAATTTTTAGTCGCTAGAATAATTGAGAATTTAATCATCTTACACGCCTCCTTTTAAACGAATTGTATCCACCATATCCGCAACATCTTCACAAGCGTCTAAGGCTCTTTCCAAGAAATCTATCACTCGCAGATAGAGAAGTGATTCCTTGAGCTCCTGAATATTCTTGTATTTCTGTTGCTTGATGCTTACAAAGAGAGAGCGATAGTGATTATCTCCAAGATTTTCTATACGATTTACCTCTTCGCATGATTTAATAATATCTTGTTCTCTTGCTCGCCAATCTTTAGCGGTGATTAAATAAATAGACATTCTAATATGCTGGATAGCTTCATCAAGTAGCGACAAAAAGTGATAGCAGCTATCATCAGGTGGTCTTATTACTGATAATAAAAACATTGCCTCCGTTAAATTATCTATCACATCATCTATGCACTCTGCGAGAAGTTTAATATCAGCTTTTTCTTCGGTTACTCGTGTATGATCGTAAGCGAGCTTATTTGAGATTTCATGAATTATCTCATCGGCTTTTGCTTCTAATGTTTTTATTGATTTATATCTCTCCACTGCATTCTCGTCCTTGGTGCTGTTAGATACTAATTCAAGAATATCTACAAGCGAGCGAAGATGTCTTCGCACCTCCAATTGCTTAGGAAGAAACATCCTAAAGTTAAAAAATTTCCGTAGAAAAGCTATCATCTCTTAGAAGTATTTAAAATGATATTTCAGAAGAAAATAATAAGAGCTGTGTCTCTCATCGCCCCACAATGGAAAATCCTTCCAGCCCGTAAATTTCTTAAACTGATTTAAGGCATCTCGGAATTTAAAGCGAGGCAACCAAGCTGTAGCTAGCCGCAGAGTATTCAGAAGCGAGCCGCAGAATTCATTTTGTGATAGATAATGTGAAAGAATATCTTTGAAACGCTTGTGGCTTTCTTCGTAGAATTTCTTCTCCCGCTCTTTAATTATCAAATTTAGCAAATCATCCGTCATTTCGGGCGGTATATGACTAGCAGGGAACCAAATACCCCAACAGAATATTGGGCCATTAAAAATATCAAGATAAAAATGAGAGAGAATGAGAGTTCCGATAATCTGCTTATCTTTAATGGGGATTCCATGAGCTATTTTAGGATATTCTTTGTATATCGCTTCTAGTGTAGAAAATCTATGACGATAATATCTGTGAAGAAAGCTCATATCCATGTCAGGCGCAATAGCCCACTGTGCGTAGTCTTCACTCCAATCAAAATACCTGCATATCTCCTCCCCAAATATCAGATGTGATTTGGTGTCCATTTTATCTCCGTCCTTTACTTCTTCTTATTTCAGAAAGCAAAGACCAATTGCCTGTTACCGCATATTGTGCTAATAACTGACGCATGTGCTTGCGCTTTGCTCGCCCTCTTTGAATTGCCCTCTTGTGTTTTCTTAAGCCTTTTTTTCTTCCCTTTCCCATACTCATTCAGGATTTTTAATCTGTCTCCTCAAACGAATTAGGTAAAAGAATAACATCAGGAGAAAGACGAGCAAGGACTTCGACGCAGGAAAGATAGGGCGGAGAATCCGATGTAGCATCAAATGCCCAAGAGCCATACCATAATGGTATGCGATTATAATGCTCCTTATTATTTAATTGAGGCTCTGGCTTATTTACGCATTCATGACATCGTGCGGCTGCGTATGTTTTACCTTTATAATTAAAAAGAACTAACCAATCGGCGGTTTTTCCACACAGATTACATCGGCAATACATTTTTAACCTCCATTTAGATTAATTTTCTAACTATGAATATACGAAAGAAGTTTCTCTCGGGTTTCCACCGAGACATCTATCACACGCACAATCTCTTCAAGAGTAAATAATGCCTCCACTGGAATATTTATGTCAGAGCTCTTCTGCAGCCTTCTATCTACCACCACAAAAATTTTTATACACTCTCTATTATCCTCTGTCAGAGCATCTATTACTTCCTTCTTGCTAGCGCCCGTAGTAATCACATCATCAACAATTACAACCCGTTTGTATTCTTCTGGAAGTTCCACAAGCTTATGCTCACCGTATTTCTTGTTTGTCTCTCGCATCCATCCAACTGGTTTATTAATAATTAATCCTACTGCAGTGGCTATTGGAATTCCTGTCATTGGCACACCAACAACCGCATCGCAATCAACTTCTTCTATCTGCAGCCCTATCTCGCCTGCTATTCTATAAAGAAGAGTTGGATGCGAAGGGAGCTGTCGTAAATTAATATATATCGGAGACCAGGCACCTGACTTTAAAATCCAGCCTTCTGGCTTATCCTCTATTGTTTTTATAAATCCGTGTTTATGAAGAGCACGAATAATATAATCTTTCATCTCCCGCATCTCAAAAACTCCTCCAACCTCCTTTGCTTTAGACAACTAAAAATTCTATCTTTAGCAAGTCTGCAGTATTCCTCTTCTATTTCTATACCTATCCATTTTCTATTTAATCTTTCACAGGACATCAAGGTGGTGCCCGAGCCTGCAAACGGATCTAGCACAATCTGTCCTTCTTTCGCAGCGCTTTCTACTAATTTATCTAATGCTTTTAATGGCTTCTCGTGGGGATGAAGAGCTCGCCTTTCCTTTTCCATAATAATATGAATCACATCCTTCATAAAGGAGTTCCGGGTAGGATGCCCTTTACTGAAAATTAAGAATGGCTCATGTCTATTATATCCGAGAGGCTGTGGTTTTTGTTTAAACATATTGGGATAGTAATTAAATCCTATCCACTCATATTCAAATCCAGCTTCCTCAGCTGTCTTTATAACTTCAGATATGAATTTAGGAAAGCAATAAGTTATTAGAAATCTATCAGGCTTTAAAATACGAAAAGAAATTTTTAGGAATTTGAGATATGTCTCCAAGGATTCGTCGCCCTCCACTTTTCCATAGTTTGTTCCATAAGGCGGATCCGTGAGAATTAAATCAACGCTTTCTTCTGGAAACTCTGCCAGAATCTTTAAACTATCACCATGATATAAAACTCCATTAACGATCTCCAAATATCTGTTTTCTTTGGGAAACTTATCTTTCCAGCTCATAGTATCAGATGCTCTTTGGTTTCTGAAGCTTCGAAATGAACTCTGATATAATCGCTTGGCTTGATGTCCGCCAATTATGGAAGTAAAACTCAAAGTTTCCAAATAAATCCCGTTGTTCTGGCGCTACTCTGCGCTTAGCCATATTTATGTATTCGTCATTAATTTCAATTCCAATTGCATTTCTATTTAGATTACGAGCAGCAACCAAAGTCGTCCCTGAACCCAGAAATGGATCCAGTATTAAATCGCCTTCACGAGTTGTATATTTAATAAGCTCCGAAAATAACCATACGGGTTTCTGAGTGGGATGACGGGTTCTCTCCTTACCTGAGACTATTGGATGATAAAAGACATTAGGATGCTGGCCGTGTTCCCAACGAAAATTATCATGCCCTTTTTCTTTATGAACAAGGAAGAAGAACTCAGTCGCATGCATGAATTTTACTTTTCTCATTTGGGGCGTGGGATTTAGCTTGATCCACACGCATGTTTGTCTATACACCATGCCTTTCCTTCTAATGTATGTCCGTAGATAGCTCAAATAGCGATCCGAAGTGAAGCAAATGAAAGTTCCGCTTGGCTTAAGAATTCTATACACCTCGTCTATGAACTTATACATCATGTGGAGAAATTCTTCATCCGTGAATTTATCCCACTCCGCCTCTAAGCCTATTTTTCGCCTTTTCCCTTTAGGATAGCGAGTGTCGTAAATCGGCACCGCTTCCTCCGCAATATTATAAGGCGGATCGGTAATAATTAAATCTATTGTTGTCGAAGGCACATACTTCAGAACCTCCAATGCATCGCCTTTAATTAGTAGCAGTTTTGTCATTTTGTCTCTTGCGTTTTTCTTTTATAATCTCGCCGATCCTCTTCATCTCTTCTGCAGTGAAAAAAATCTCCCTTTATGGCGTTACAACGATAACAACACCATACTATATTATCGAGGCTGTAGCCTCTGCTATTGTCTAATCTATCTATAGTTAATCTTTTAGCTTTCGAATTCATAGAATCCGACATATTTTTGTGCCTCTTCAGCTGTTATGCCACAGTAAAAACATTGCTGAGGATTCTCTTTGAACCATCGTATGAACTCCTCCCGCGAGATTTCAAATGGTATTCCTCTTCTTTTTGCTGATTCTCTAATTGTAGAATAAATGCCTGAAGGCGAGGTATATCTCCATCTCTTCCGATATTCATATTGCTTCTTTTTTTATTTCAGGATTTTTGACATATTCCTTCGCCTTTTCTAATCTTTTCCTTTTATGTTTTAAGTATTGCTGGCGTCTATACTCTTTCATGCACTCCTTACAATATGAAGTTCTATAATATTTATGCCTGTATTTATTATAGTGAGGATAAAACTCATCTAATGGCTTCTCCTGTTTGCATTTAGAGCATCTCCTCGTCTTTCTTGATAAATTATTATTAATATTTAAATTTAATTGGAAGTCTGTCATTCTTTCAGCCAATCACTTCTAAACAATCTCCCTTTATTAGCAGTAACCGAGGCATCATCAATCTTTGATTAGCGCTAAAATTATAATGCCGCTGATTATCGTATAGATTGTAGAGAGAAGCAATCCGAGAACAAATACTACCAATTTCAGTATTGTTGGCAAAGATATTAGAGGATTAATGTGTGAGGACATCACAAACCAATAAATTACTGGACCGACTATCGGTATGAGACCAGTGAGAGCGACCAATCCACATAGAATTCCATATAGAAACACACCAAGAGCTGTCTTCCATCCATAAGCCAACCGCTCAGGATGCTCAGAACAATTAAAATAATTAAAGTATAAGGAATATGCGTTCCTATATTAAATTTCTCATCAGTATCTGATGAACGAATTTTCATTTTTAATTTATTTATTTCATATTAAAAAACGAAAGAAGGGCTTGGAATATATAGATGTATCGCCAGCTCAATCTCGTTTTTCCTTTGAGTTCTGAAATCTCCAACCAAATCTCTTCATTCAAGAAATGGCGAATTCTTCGTAGAGATTTGCAAGATTACAGCGGATCACCTTATTGAAATAGAGAGGAAATTCTGAGGAGGTTATTGAGGAAATTTCCCAAATCTGAAATCGTATAACGGACAATTCTTTACAGGGCAGTTTCTGACTTCCTCGGTGCTACCAAGACAGCAATCTAAGCATTTCTTTCGGATAGCACGAAGGAGAGCTGTTCTGCTAGCGCCCTTAATTTTATTATTTTTTCTGCTTTTCCTAAATGAATATAATGGACAAGACCAAAATTCGCAGTTTTCTACTTCTGCATATGAATACGCCGAGCAGTCTAAACACTTCTGTCTAATTGCGTCTAGCAATATAATTCTTTCTTTAGACATTTTATGCCAAGGTTTTTAATTTATAATTCATCCACACACTTTCTATTACCCTATCTCGCTTTCTTTGTTTCGGATTACGAGTTGTCGGCTTGCCCGAAGCGAATAAAGCAATTTCAATATCTTTTCGTATCCAACCAGCCTTTTCTAACTTCTCATATATCGGATTTTTATAACCTGAAATCATTGCTTTGCCCTGCCATTCATTTAAAAGAAACTCAATGAATTCCTCATGATCCTCTTTAGTAAATTCATGAGAATAAACATTTGATTTTAGTCTTCTAGCCTCTTTTACGTAGGGAGGATCTCCATAGATCAGTGTATCCTCACTATTATACTTTCTTGCACACTCCTTCCAATTTAAATTTTCTATTTGAACCGTCCTCAGCCGTCTATGAATTGCCTCCAGCTCATCTATAAATGCAAAATAAGATTTCGCAGGAGATTTCTCTTTTAAGGAATAAGACCAGGAATGAGTATATTTAGCAAAACTTTGTCTTATAGTGATAAAGAAGCGCACTGCTTTTTCAACAGGATTATTAGCATATCTATATGCTTTTCTTGCCCTCCGCCATTCCTCTCTTGAATAGAGTGTCCATTTTACTTTGTGAAGAAAAATCGGAAATAACTTGTCATCCCGTATCACTCTAAAGAGATTATAAAGATTAGAATCTATATCATTATAAATTTCCAACTGAGCTGGCTGCTTGGATAGTAGGAGAGCCGCACCACCCCCGAATACTTCTAAATAAATTTTATGTGGAGGAATCAACCGCAGTAGATGCTTAACCAAATGAGCCTTGCCGCCATACCATCCTATTGTTCTCACTCTTCGCATTCTAACTGAGCTAAGCTCTTTTGTTTATTATGCTGGTCTTGAATAAGAGCGCTAACGGTTGCGAGCATGAACTTGAGATGAAGTTCTCGCACTGAATCACGAAATGAAATATCCTTATCGGCGTATTTTATTTCTTTAAGCTTAATACTGCCGTCCTCCCATTTCTCCCAGACTACTCGGAATTCTGCCATCTCCAAGCCTTGTCTAATTTATGAATTCATCACACCCGCTAAGCTCGTATAAACTGTTCGTCTTTTGAATTCTTCTCTCTTGCCAGGATTCCACGCCTGTATCGGACTGTAATAACCAACAACCCGAGAATAAATCTCACAAAGCTGATTACAGTCAGGGCATCTTTGAACCGCTCCTGAATGAGTCTTTCCGCAAGACCTGCATACTGAGTATGTTGGCGTCAGCGTATAATAGGGAATTTTCCAGTTTGTGCAAAGCCATTCAATAAAATTAGGAACTATATATTTACACTCTTCTTTCGGAAGCTGCTCACCGAGATAACAATGCAGGATAGTCCCTCCAGAATAGAGAGCTTGGAGTGGCTCTTGGTGCTCAAGAACAGAAATTAAATCTAAATTATGGTCGTAGGGAAGATGTGTGGAATTCGTGTATAGAGGTCGTGTCTTAGTGCCTGACACAAATATCTTTCTTCCAAACTTCTTTCTATCAATTCTTGCTAGTCTATAGCTAGCACCTTCAGCGGGTGTGGCCTCTAAATTATATAGATTTCCAGTCTCTCCTTGGAATTCTCTTATTCGCTCCCTAATATACTTAAGAACTTGAATAGCGAAATCTCGTCCAATCTCTGCAGCTATGGAGCAGCCAAGTAAATTCTGACACATCTCCTCTCCCGCTATAACTCCGATAGTTGAGAAATGATTATCAAAGCCCCTAAGATACTGCTTTGTATAAGGAAGCAATCCTCTATCAAATGTTTTCTGAATAATTTTGCGTTTGCATTCAAGGGCTTCCTTTGCAATAACTAAAATTTCATCTAGCCTTTCAAAGAATTCTGATTCAGAGCGAGATAGATAGCCGAGCTGAGATAGATTTATCGTAACTACACCTATGCTTCCTGTCTCATCATTATATCCAAATAATCCTCCGCTTTTTCGTTTAAGCTCACTGAGATCTAATTGCAAACGACAACAAAGAGCCCGAATTGTCTCGGGAATAATACCTGATGAAATACAATTCTGGAAATAAGGCAAACCAAATCTTCCTGCTACCTCTGCTAGCTTCTCGCCGACCTCCGTATCCCATGGAAAATCTTTAATTATATTAAATGTAGGAATCGGAAAGCGGAATATTCCACCACGCCCGTCTCCCTCTATAAGAACTTCAAGAAATGCCTTGGTAATCATCTGTCGTTCCTCATCAAACTCAGCGTATGTTTTATCCATCGGCTTGCCTCCTATAATTACGGGTGTATTCTTTAAATCGTCGGGAACTGCAACATCAAAAGTAATATTTGTGAAAGGTGTTTCGTGTCCGAATCGGCATACTTGATTTAATCCAAAAATAAATTCCTGAATCCCTTGTTTGACTTCCTTATATGAGAGTTTATCATAATAAACAAAAGGAGCGAGTAGAGTATCCACTGAATTAAATGCTTGTGCTCCTGCCCATTCCTGCGATATGAGGCCTAAAAAATTTAGCATTTGACCGATTGCTGAAGAGAAATGCTTGGGAGGTCTTGAATGTGTTGTATTCAGGCCACCCTTTAATCCCGTCAATAATAAATTTAATAACGACCATCCGGCACAGTAAGCACCTATACCATGAGCTAAATCATGGATATGAATCGCTCCATCTTTATGTGCTCTCGCCGCTTCTGGAGGAAGTTTTCTTAGTGTATATTCTCTTATTATCTCCTCGGCGATGAAGGTTTTGCATCCACCGATACAAAAGATGCGATTTGCGTTCTCGTATAACTTCCATGTCTTGCCCTCTATATATTTATCAACCAAGCTAAGCACACGCTTATTCATCTCTTCCAGTTTTCTTCAGGATTTTATAATAAATTTCTATAAGATTAGCAACCTCCTCGGCATCGACTAATTTCAAATCAATATCTATAATAAATACATCACGAGGAAATAGGCGAGTAAGCCAATCTCTCCAGAAAATCAGTTCCCACTCTCTAACCTCTATGCTGCCTTCAAGAGCTAGCCTACCACGAGGATCCCAGGTTTTAAGCGGTGAGAGAAGGAAATAGACATCCGCATGATGTTTGAATATTGCAAGCATCATCTCTTCCGCTAGAGAAATCGCTTCGGGCTGTCTGTCATAAAGAAGTGTATAAAAGAGAACATCGGTTAAGTCCCTATCAAGAAGATAAATATCCGCCTCTTCCTCCTCCATTTCTTGATACCGCCGTAGATATAATCTGAACAGCTTCTCTTCTAATTTGTGCTGCTGAATGTGCTTTGCATTTTTTATGTAATCACGAGCTATCTCGTTAAACACTTTAACTTTATATCTCCGTTCGGTTAGGATTTTCTCCAAGCTCTTTAATAAAGTAGATTTGCCGGCGCAAGCCGGCCCAGTTAAGGCTACCTTCATCACAATCCCTCTCCTTGATATTTTCCAGAATACATCCCTTCGCTATTCGCCCTATAAAAGATGGCTTGCACAACAGAGGCGTCTTTATCTAGTTTTATATAATCCGCTTTTACTGCGGGATGATGAATTAATATAACTGGGCGTCCTGAATATCCCGGCTCAACTACACCACACTGAATAATAAATCCCATTCTGAACATAGTTGAGCGAGGATATAGAATCGCAAAGACATTCTTTGGCAGATGGAACTCCTCCTGCAATCTGACTAGATGCGTATCCTCTTCGGAATTAAAGACTAGGTCTCGCTCTATCGTCAAATCTATCCCGATTAAACGAACCCTACTTTTGTCAGCTAATTTAATATATTGTAGCTCAACCATTCGCTTGGGATTTAATTGCATTTTTTTTGTTCTCATTTTTAAACTCTCTTATTCCTCTCCAAATCACGCATACCGCAATAAATAAAGCTAGGAAATTACTGCAGTATCTCACCCAAAATATTATAGTATGTGAAATTAAATTCTTTAGATAGCACAGTTCAAGAGCTCCCGCACAAATTAAATAAATCGCTGCAATATATGTGCTGATTTGTATTAAGTGATCCAGCTTTGTGTTATTCTTTTTCATCTCTTCGCTCATTCTCGCATTCATCCTCCTCAAAGAAAAGAATATTATGATATTTTAAATAGCATTCTAAATGAAACTTTCCGTATCTTTTTTGCCAGGGCCAAATCCTTTTGCCACAAAAGAAACAAATATCCATTTACGACCTCCTTCTTTTCTAAATTCATGGTGTGAATTCTTCGAGAGCTAAGCCCATATTAATTCCGAACCATATAACAGCAGTAAAGAGAGCGATAGCGACGGTATTTCCCAAAGTTTTTTCTGGTAGAAATATATAAAAGACAACACCAATAATTATAGGAATTATTTGTGCAGCTATAACCTCAGCATCCGAAACCCGTGGCTTAAATCTGTGTATAGGCGGATCCAAATCAAGAGTGAAGTGCCGATTGCATTCTTCAACACATTTTTGGTGATAATCTTTATTCTCATGCCTTTCCTGACACGGCCATATAATTTTACCGCATATCTTACATCTTCTAATTATCTTCATTTTAGTGGCGCCCTCCAAATTTTATAAAGATTCTCCTTTGCTGGAGTTTTTAATGATAGGCTCTTTATCTCTTCCTCATCCGCATTTGCTATTTCTTGGAGAGTATTGAATCTTTGACATATTTTCTCGGCTCCTTTAGAGGAAATCTGTGGTATCTGTAATAGCATATTAACAGCGGCATCAGAGAGGTTCTTTGCTTTTCTTTTAAAGACTGGTGGAGAGCCTTTCTTTTCTTCTCTTGACGCTAAATTATAAATGAAATCCCGCATCCACGCTGAAGGAAGGAAAATCACTGATTTTTTAAAAGAAATAAGAAGGGCGCTTAGAGCGCCCAACATCACAGAATAGGCGTGCTTATATGGACGATGTCGGAGGAATTCATTGCAATCCCACGCAATAAGGAAAGCATCCGCTATCTCCGCTTGTCTCCATAACCGTTTGTCATTTACAGACTGAAGAAAATCAGAGGAAGATTTGAACTCAATTTTAATGTCTTTCACTACATAGTCAATTGGCATTGGACGAACGATAGCATCTGGAGGCGTGAGCTCTGGATGAGCTTTGTGCTGATTAGAATCAACATACATTCTCATTAATGAAAGATTTACCGATATGCACTAGATTCCTCATAGGAGGCGGGAAATCTTTTTCTCTGTTGCTGTTGCTGCCTTCTCATTGAAATGGAGTTTGTAAATTCAGCGACTGAAATCAAATAATTTATAATTGATTCTGCTTGACTGAGATAATCAAGGAATTCAAATGACGGAATGTAGTTTTCGTTCTTCTCTATATATTCATCTAAAAGTTTCTTGAGAGCCACCAGCCGCACCTGCATTCTCTCTATACTATCAATCACTATCTTCTTACTCTCTCCCATATTTACCAGCCTCCTTTAGAAGATTTGCCTCCTTTAACACTTTCCGTAAAACCTGGGAAAGAAAGCTGACACCTCTTTATTCCACGCTTTGCGAGCTGAAAGACAGCATCGTGGAAAGATCTCTCCAGAACTTCTTCATTTTTAGAAATCTGAACCCTGAAAGGAACTGAAGCAAACGGATTATAAATTATGCGTGGATAAGTGATGGACGAGCCAAGCCAAGCAATGCCGAAGCCCTTTCCATCACCTGTCTCCTTAAATTTAATTGTGCATAGATAAGTCTCCTGCGGGTCTGGCGGATTATTCTTTGCATCATTCCTATGCAGAACTATAATCCGTCCGTCGGGCCATCTCGCTATCCATTGGTCATTCACGGGATCATATTTAAAAGATAGAGGTGCCTGAATTACACCCTTATATTTTCTCTCCTTTTCCTCCACTTCTATTTCCTTTTCCTGCTCAATCATTTTTCGAATTTATAGTATTTCAATGCAAAGTCATTATCAATATCAATAACAACCATCCCTATATCCGCCGAGAATGGAAATGTTGAGACACTCAGAGAGTATCGCTTTGAACTGTCTTCGAGACATGGCAGACAGACAGCTATGCATTCAGGAAACCTCACAGCGGCGAAACGATGATAATGACCTCGGAGAATGACCTGGAACCAATTTCCCATGCCTCTTAGAGTTCTAACTGTCTTCTCCAAATATGAAGAGAGTTGTTCTCTCGTGCCTTTGGAGTGAGCGAGATTAATGAAATACTTGCCCATCTGCACGGACTTAAACTGTTCTACGACTCTAAAACCTATTTCATTTAAAACGCTTGCTTCGAAGGGAAGTTCCTCTGCATCATGATAATGCGAGCCAGTGCAAGCAAATTTCGGAACATCATCTGGAAGTATATCTCCAATTGTATATATTGCAGCTTTTCTCTGTAAGTCAAGAGAAGGTATCAGGACTTCTTGTGAATGATACATATCTCTCGGAACTCCATGCAGGAGGTCTCCGCAGAAGAATATCGCATCTATTTTATTCTTTTCTAGCGAAACTACTTTCTCAAAGAACCTCCAAATCTTATTTCCAATTCTGCTATCAAAGGCAGAATCATCCGCTTGAAAGTGCGGACGCAGGATTCCACCAAGACTTCCGACATGCGTGTCAGAAAAACAAAGTATTCTCATATTTCGTCCTCCTTACTTTCCAAATCCAAATAAATTGCTTTGGTATAAGAATTTCATAATTTCTTCTATCGGATGCAATATCCATTTTCTAAATACAACCTCTCTATCTATATTCTCTTCACAATAGCTTCTGCTCTTTTCTGTTAAAATTATCCATGTTCCATTTCGTAATGGAACCAGTGCGAGCTTCGCTGGAAGCTCAGGAGCTTCTCCAAACAGTTTCTTGTGATTCAGCCACGCTTTATAATTAAAAGAAACTCCTGTTCCTTTACGAGTATTCCGCTCTTCAGTTAGGTCCTCGATATCCACTTCATATATCTCTCTATGTTTAGACGCTATAAACTCTCGCATTTCCTGAAGGGTTGCGCCTTGTAGAAACTTCATCATAGCTTCTTCAAGCACTCGCTTACAGTATATAGGACACGCTGTTTGAGCTGCATACATATTTGCATAAATTAATTTCCCATTTTCATCAATACCAAAATAATTCTTTTTCTTCCCCAAGAATATAATCTTTTTAAGAACTTTATCAACCTCAAACTCTAAAGGAATATTGTGCTTAGACATTATATTGTTTATTTCATCCAGCAGCTCATCAGGCGTAGTTTTATATTTTACCACAATAGAATCCGTGTCTCCTGCAAGAACACGATCATCTAATTCTCGTTTTACAGTTCTAATGGCTTCCCTCACCAAGCGTGTCATTTCATTATATAAATGCGGAGCATAGTATCTGGAATTCCTGTATCCTAATTGTCCTGTCTGAGCATTAAGAAGAAACTTAAATGCTTTATCCCATAGTTTTAATTTTTCATTATAAGGATTTTGCTTCTTCAAAGCCCTCCATTTTAATCTTGTTTCATAGATTTCCTCAAGAACATCAAGAAACAGAGATTCCTGGTCTGGTGGCTCGTGGCAGATTCGTCGTTTTAGGAGAATATTAGGATATGCACTTCTAATATCATAAAAGACTACATTTGAGAATACACCTCGCTTAGGTGCAAGGATTTCCGCCCCGATTAGATTTTCATTTATATCTGCAAATGGTGATTTCGTAGGCATAACAATTCCCCTTTGTCTAGCTCGCTTAAGGATATATGCATCTATGAGAGCAGAACGATGAAGGTCAGATATATGGATAGGTGCGAGCTCTTGAAATGTCATCATTAAATCTATAATACCATAATGATTATCTATCTTCTCGCAGAGTATTGTATCCCACTGATTATAGGAAATGAAATCATCCTCTGGTGCCTTCTTTTCTTCGCCGATTAGCTTTGCAACATTCTGTAAGCTTGCTCTCCCTCCCATTTCAAAATACTCTTTATACAGCAAGAGCAAATCAAAGCTCTGCGTTCCATGAATGTGTAGCTGTCCTCTGTAATTATAGAAAATATCTGGCAGATTGAGTTTCCGCATTCTACACGCAAGATACGCTAAGTCATAAGAAATGATATTCCAACCTGCAATAATATCTGGCTTAATCGTAAAGATATATTTTGAGAAAGCCTCAAGTAGTCTTTGTTCATCGTCGAATGTAATTGTATTATCGCCCTCATACTTTAGAGCAAATGTTAATGGTGCCTTTCCTTTCTCCTTCACTGTTATCAGACTTATTGGCAGCGGACATTCTTTTGTATCTAATGAGCCTTCCTCAGGATCGCCAACTTCAATGTCAATATAGATAATTTTGCGATCCGAAGTGTATTTCAAATCCATATCAAGAGCGTATCGTATAAGATACGGAACATCAGCCTCACCTGTCCATTCAAATCGCTTCCGAAATCTCTCCAATTGAAAGATAGTATCACACTCAACTTTTTTAACTGGAAATCCATCAATCCATGATTTAAGACCTGTTTCTATAGCACTTTTTATAAAGAAATACGGTTTAAATCCTTTTACCGTCTCCTCATCTCCATTTGCCCATCTAATAAATAAATGCGGAACTCCGACTTCCTTAGTAGGAAAGATGTATAAATTCCTTATCTCCATTTCTTCCTAAAAATACAATTATCTCTACAATATCCCATATCTCTTAGTGTTACACAGGAGGGCGGATAGTAACCATTTTCTATTATATGTCTAATTTGATATTCTGTCATTCTTTCATTAAAATCTATCGGGCGTAGATTTCTAAATATTTCCATAATGTCTTCTTCGCTTCTTCCTTGAGCAGCTAGAAATGCAACGAAAGCGAATCTTCCAAAATGAGAAGGATTCGGTGAAAGAATATCCTCCACTATGCCTGGACATATCGGGCGAGGTGTCGGCTTACCATAATCCTTATTATACTCCTCGCCCTCAAATTTAAGAAATCGTCCGTTCTGTGCGAAGATTACCCTAACAACGAATCCATTTTGATAAGAGCCTGGAACACGAGCTAAGGTAAATATCCTGCGCTTAAATTGTTTATCAGGATCCTCCAACTCTAATGCTTCTGCGATTAATTTCTTTTCGCTTGGGGTAGGAATTCTGCTTCCATCATCAAGAAATACATATAAATGAAAACCACGCTTAGTTTCCGTAATCAAACTAGCAGTTTTTAATTGTTTCAATCTATCAATTAGGGAAGGAATATCTACTTCCTTTGTATCCCAGTCCCAGAATAGATATAGAAGTTTAATGCCGTTCTCCTTTATTAAATAATTAGAGAGATATGAAACTCTTGGCTTCTTCTCAATCTCTCGCACTAGTTCAGAGAAACTCTTGAGAACAAATGTCTGATAGCCATCAAAGAATATTCTGGCGCCCTGAAAATTAAACAGTTTCGTCAGAATCTTCGGAGGCAGTTGTAACACGGCAGATAGGTCTATTGAAGGTGAGCCAGCACTGCGATGTTGGAATATCATTAGTTTCAATGACCTCCGTTTTAGACTTTTCTATCTTTACATTCCAATAACGACCGCAGTGTCTAAATGTAACAAGACTTTCACCATCGTAAGCAACAATATCCTCTTCAGTAATTATATCATTACATTTAGGGCATCTAATCTCTTTCATGAAAAATTCTCCCATTTCTTGATTACATCAATCGGAATTTTTCTAAGCAGTAAGGACAAACTGCTCTCTTCATATTCTCAAGGAATTCACCGAGAGCGTATTCTGGACATACAAGGCCAAGAAATCTTCCGCCTGGAAGTATAACCACCTTATTGCCCTATCACAATTTGGACACCTGAACTCGTTCATCAATTTAACTTTTTTTAAATATTCAATTTACCATCCTGGTGGTGTTATCGCCAGGAATACTTCCCTTCGCATTTCATCATATCGTTTTACTATATATCTTCCATCATCAAGCAGAAATACGAGCTGGTTATCAGCTAAATTATCATCCTCAAAGATTCCTATTACGGTTCTTATTTCTACGCATCCACATTTGTTTCTTATAGCAACAGCGCTGCCCACTATGCCTGGATATTCTGAATCACTAACTTTCTTCAGGCTTCGAATATATTCATTTACTTTCATCCTAATACAATTGTCTATATTTTAATTAAGAAAGTATCCCTCCTTTCTGCTACTACCATCTCAAATCTGCCCTTGAGAAGAAAGCAATAATCTCTTCGACGCTATTCATATTAAGTTTTCCAAAGCACTTAGGGCAATACACACTACAAACTGTATTATATCGCAGGAACTCCGCTTTCTCCGATTTCACATCCGTGTAGGAAAATGGAATAGCGAATACCTGTCCCTTAACTATGACCCAATATATATTTTCACCACAGAGAGGGCATTTAGCCATTTATCACACCTCCTTTTTTATTTATAAATCATTCCATAAATTAATATTGTCCAAATCAAAGCTAATAATATTCCGAGTGCGATTAAACAGATACACAGCCCTATATCCGCTACAGCTCCACCGTAATCTTTTGTTTGAAGACAATATTTCAAATCCTCAAACCAATATCGTAACGCTATTCCAACGAGAGCAGCCGAGGTAGCCATTAGACAAATATAAATGAAAATGACTGCTAGCAGCATACAATCTCACTTTATTATGAGAGAGATTGCCACAACCGCTAATATAAGCACGGCAACGACTATCAATACAGCGATTGATACAATTAAAAGAAGTAAATCAATGATAAGCGATTTATAATTCTTTGCCTCAAAGTAATACTTTGCATCGTTTATTAAATCTGGAATTGCCGATGCATAGTGAATAAACACGGCAATTAATATTAATAATACCACGATAGCGAAAAAGCGCTACTAGCATCGCTATCATTACGATTTTTCATAAACAAAGCAATATAACAAAGAGTATCAAGGACATTAAAGATTAGACCAGCATAAATGCATCAAAGTATAGCATGCTGACGTCCTTGCATTTAATATCCTCCATGCGGCTCCGTCCAACCATTAGCAAAACTACAAAAGCAAGAACAATGCCACCTATTAAAATCACAGCAAAAGCAGGATCCCGTGTCATTTCCTTTTTAGAATCTAAGGAGCAGCGGGCAGATATTAAAGATGAAACAAATTAATGAAAAGATAATAAGAGCTGCTATCATAGAAGTGGAGCATTGTCTCTATTGCATCACGATGCCTTATTGATTGCAAGATTCCTTCCTTCACTGTGATGTAAAGAAATGCACTCAAAGCAAAGAGAGCTGCGGCTATAAATATTATCATCGTTCCCTTGAGAGCCATTTCACACATAAAACCATTTATCACATTCTCCCACATTATTTTAGAAATAATATAGCCGAGGAATAGAAGAACCCAAGCAATTCAAAACAAAGCATCAAAGCGAGCATAACTGTGCCAACGGCGGAAAGAACTTCGTCCCAATCTTTTCTATCAAAATAATATTTTAACTCTTGAATGGCGGAGTTGGCTATCTGGCATTATTTCTAAAAGACAGAAACCTATTACTAGCCCGATTAATATTATGGGAATAAACACGAACATAAGAAGAAGAAATATTTAAATGTATCCATAGTCTTTCTTTATCTGAAGAATGTGATAGTCCTTATCCTCACCTTTGCCGAGAAATCTCCGCCTCCGTATTTTCTTTTCAAATACTTTCTTATTCTCCCAGTCTGTTCCGCCGCTAGAGGCCATTTGAAAGAAATACTTCACTGAATACATTATTATATTTCCGCCCCATGGTTTTCCTGTGTCATAAGGCGAAGCGGGATCTCTACTCTCGTGCATTATAAGAATAATTGGAATTTCCCATTTTTCTGCTATCTCATCAAGGCTCCCGAACACGGCTCTGAAGACAGCCGCTCTCGCTTCCATATTTTGTCTTCCGCTTGGAATAGTATTTTTAATCGGCGAGGTGAGAGAATCTATAACCAGCAGCTCCTTATCTTTCATTACGCCGTTGTCATCTATTAGAGGATATTCCATTAGACGATTCAATATAATCTCAAATTTCCTACTCTGTTTTCCAGGTGTTATCTCCAATCCGAGAAGAGCAAGGAAACTCCGTAGAGAACGTGATTTAAGAATTACTGGATCCTGATATTCCTTACCCCATCTATTTCTAACAAACGAGAATGCCTCATACTCCATGTCTTCGGTAGAAAGAATCACTGATTTATACTGTGTCGCTATCTGATACGCAAGAAGACTTTTGCCTGAATTTGGCTCACCGTATATCCCATAGAAGTGCGTCGGCACTAACTCTTCCCACACTCCTTTCAAACCCGCTATATTCGTTTTCAAGACCTTCATTCTACTAAACCCTCATTTATTAATTGCTTAAATATTTTTCTATTCATGATTCCACCTGCAGCTTGAGGATGACCACCTACACTAATATCCTTAAATTTTCTTTTCAAATGATGAATTATCCAATATGTCAGCTCCCCTCTTATATTAAAGGAAAAATCACGACGATTAACGAGTATGATTGTCTTCTGTGAATTAGCGTGCCATCGTGATGCTATCGTGCCTCCTATATTATAATCAGAATAATAATCTGAAAGAAGAACGCTGTCCGCAATTTCTATAAATCTTAAATCCTTCTCTACTCTCTGGACTTCCTGATGAAGCAAGCGCTTTAAATCCCATCCTTCCTCATCCTCAAATAATTCGTATGGCTCCTCACAATTTAATAACAGATTTAATGCGTCGTTCGGTCTATGCACCTTGCAGTATGCATTTATTATCCCAGATAAATACTTCCAAAGAGGAAGCTCTTTAATATTTCCATATCTATATGAAGCTGACACACTTCGCCTGAGCACAGGAAATTTCTCATGCACCTCAACTGGTATTAAATAATCGCTGACATCTCCTGCAAGTCCAATAGCGACATACCACCATCTTTCCTGAGGTATTCTATCTTTATACAATTCATATACAAGAAGAGATGCCGGCTTTGTATCGGAATGTATTAATTGAAACTTCTTTTCTTTCCAGATATCTGGATGATGGTCTATTACGAGACCTGTGAAATCTGGCTTGTTTGGATACATATCTATCATCACTTTGGTGTCTTCGGCAAACTCACCAAAGATTTCGGGAAACGCAACAGCTTCGGATTCATAATTATTTGCTAAAATATACATGGCGACAGCTGAGACACCGTCCGCATCATGATGAGCGTGTATTCTCATTCTTCAACAAACTCCTTTAATCTTTCCCAAAACCGCTTTATATTTTCGATATCTTCTCGAATTAATTCTTCGTCTAATGCAAGAAACTCATAAAATTGCTCCCTTTGGAGCTCCTTAGCTGACTTCCAAGCTAAAGCTAGAGCCTCGGAAAGCTGGGCCATGCCTTGTTTTTCCAGCTCTTTTCTTATAGCATGATACGCTATATCCAATCCATATCTTTTTTCCTTCCTCCAAAAATCCCAATTGCCATATTCTAAAGCCTTATTATATATCTTATTAGCGTATTTTCTCGTGAGATACTTTATTATTTGTTTCATGAACTCATAATGCTTTATCGCCGCACTCTTTAAATCCATTTCTAGCAGGGAGCTCTCGCCATCTGATAACAACTTTTCAAAATATTTTTTCATCTCCTCACCTCCACAAGAATATTAAAGAATATATAATTTCACTAACGACGACGGTTCCCAATACAGCAATCAACGATTTCTTATAAAGAGACTTATAATCCGCATCAAATACTAGAGCGGAATACATTGGACAAAGATGAAGAGGTGATAACATATATCCCATCCACCAAAGCGGGTATGTCATTATCAATTCAGAGAAACTCATGGGAATTCCGTAGAGAAGCGTGCAGGAGAGCTTTGAGGATCCCGTTGCCAGCCCAACCAACAAAGCTAGAATCAGGGGATTAATAGAAATACTCAAAGACTTTATGAAATCGCTTATTATTGGCTTCGCTAGTAATACGATTGTAATCAGAAATAACGATGTAATCAGGCTTTTATTAATCACAAATTTATAGTCTTTCCCGATTATAAATACTATGAGAGCGATAAGTAATGGAATAATATTTTTTGTATAAAAACCCACGCCCAGCAGCAGGATGAGTGCGAAAGCAAAGAGATAATCCCATACCGATGCAACTGCCTCTGTCTCTTTTATATTCTCGGCTGGCATAAGCCTGTAGCAGATAAGAAGGAAAGGTATCACAGGAATAATCAAATAGGGAAGCGCCTGGCTGAATGATAAATCACTTAAAAGCAGGAACGTAATCAATGCGGGTGATAATGGAGATACGAAATAATAGAAATGCGAGGTTAGAAAAGTAATGGCAGCCTTATCAGATTTATTTGCACTTAGCGGATGAAGCAGGGACGAAGCAAATATTGTTCTATTCTTAATCGGAAGTGAGCCAGCTATGGAAGAAAGAATCAGCCACTTCAGCTTAGATGGTATCTTTGATTTTGAGATAAAAGAGATGAGACCCATAATGCCATTTTTAAACCGCTGGGAATACTGCAGATGAAATAGGAAAATAAAATTACTAATGAAATTATTGAGAAGACATCCATTTCTCAAGTGAGATTTTTTTCTGAGGCGGTTCATAATTCATCCACAGAACCTCTATAGCTCTTGATTTTGTGTTGCCAGAATGGTCTTTTCTCAATACACGAGACCATTTGGATACTTTTATTTCTAATTTATGCCAGCCTTCATTTGCTAATTCTTCGTATATTTCTGAAGGATATGTTGAGAGGCAGACTTTGCTATCTAAGTGTTTTATATAGTCTCGTAATCTTATATGTTCTTCCCGAGTAAATTCGTGCTCATATACAATTTTATCCTTCCGTGTCTCCGATGGATACGGAGGATCCATAAAGAAGAAAGTATTCTCGCTTTCATATCTATCCATACACTCTTTCCAATCTAAGCATTCAATCACTACTCCTCGTAATCTCTCAACTACCCGATGAAGATTATCAACTATATTTTTGAAGGCTGAAGCATGATTCTTTACTCGTGCATAAGCGAAGCCGCCTATGCGTCCTTTTGCATTAAAGGTCTGATTGAGCAGTATGAAATATGCCCAAGCTCTTTCTATGTCATCAGAGAATTCTGTTTTTGTTCTGATTTCTTCTACCAACCGCCTTGAATAGGGCGTATATTTTAATCTCTTGATTAACTCGTCTCCATTATCCCTAAGCACTCTAAAAAGATTTACAACTTCTCCGTTTATATCATTATAGACTTCAACTCTACTTCTCTTTTTATTTAAAAGCAGAAAACCTCCGCCTCCGAATACCTCCACATAGCAATGATGCTTTGGAACCACTTTCAATAAATAGGGAAGGAGATAGAATTTCCCACCGTAATAATGCGTTGCGACAAGGCGTTTATGCACCATTCCAATCATCAGAAACTCTTGGTGCTAGAAGATACATCACAGACATATTCTCATCTTCCCATGTAATTTTAACGGGCTCATCCGTTCCTAGCTCAATTTTAAGAGATTTTGTATTCACTGCTTTTATCATCGGCATTAAATAATTTAGGGAGAACATTGAGCGACAATCCTCGCCTTCTAATTTTATCAATTCATCAGCAGAAAGCGTCATTTCCATTACTTCGCTCTCCCCAACTGATTTCACAAGGAAACAACCGTCCTTTACCACTAGCACAACTTCATCCCACTGGCTAACTCTCTCTGCTGCTTGCAGGCCTCGCCGCAAATCTTCGGTATATAAGTAAATCTTTGCCTTAAAGTCTAATTCCGGCGGAACCGATGACTTCCGAATGGTTTCGGGCGAAAGCAATCTTATCTCAAATCTTGTATTATTTGTATTAGCGATTAATTTTTCTTTCGTGATTTCCAATTCAATATTTCCTCGTGCATCCTTTATTATATGCTCTAACAAATCACAGTCTAATGCCACTATAAGATTTCTCTTAGCTTCGTATTTATCAAAAGCGTCTTTTTGTAAAGAAATATCCACCAAGGCAGTATTCGCATCATTTATAGCTGTTACCAGCCATCCATTCTCTTTGTGAATTTCCATCCGAAATTCATTAGTTATCGCTTTAATAGCTTTCAACCAGTTCTTTAATATACGAGCATCTATTTGTCCCTTAAACATTTCTTTAATTCCTTAATTTAATTTATTATTTATTGAGCTGAAATCAAATTATTCGCCATCAACAGCTCTTTTGCTTTCTTCATTGCATCATCTCTATCGGAAGCCCATCCACGAGCCATAAGCACGTTTGCGATGCTGGGAATATCTTCTTCCCTTATAAGATTAAGTGCGATTATTAGATTTTTTGCCTCCTCTAGCCATCCTGAGTTTGCTTTCTGTTCTGGAGCGGAAGCAGAGATTTCCTTATTTACATTTTCTTGGGGAACAACTTCAACAACTACACCATTTTCATCCACAACTATATGAAAGGTTCTTCCGACAAGATCGCCTTTAGCGACCGCATATATCTCTGCGAGAATTCTCTCATTTGTGAGAATGTATTTTACTTCTGGACGGGTCCTTGACTGCACTGGAATTTCAACCATGCTCCCTCTCTTAACTGTATATCCACTCTTTGTTGTTTCGCCCTCAAAATAAATAACTGGATGCTCAGTAACTGTGAATGTTTCCTCTGCATCAGTGAAAAGAAATCTCCTCATCCGTCGCTTTTCTATCTCTTCATATCTCAATTTAAAATTCTCATAATTTAGCACTTGAGGCATTTCCTTCCTCCTAAATTAAATTTCTGTTTCTTAATCTATTATCAATCCTTTTCATTTTGTGAAGTAAAACCTGCCACTCGATCCTTTCACATTTAGCGAGTGGCTCTTCCCATATCCATCTCTTTCCGCACTTCCATCTAGCTACTTTTCTACCAGTGCATTTAAATTCCCAAACTTGCCACCAATCTCCACGCTCAACACAAATTACCATACCTTTAACGAATTTAAATAATCATGATATTCTTCCCATGTCTCGTCCCTTCTTTTAGATCTTATTTTTATTGTTCCAACTTGCTGAGAATTGATGCCTTGCCATTTATAGAAGGTTCTCTTGCAAGCTCGGCTGCAAAATTCTTTCTCCTCGCTCTCATCCAGATGTCTTCCACAATATAGACACTGCTTAAATCTTATTTTTTCAAGAGCAACTTGATATGAGCCTAACTGTTTTGCTACTTCAAATAAGTAAGGGATAGGATACTTCTTTGTCATCTTATAATCCATGGCTTTAAGCTTTGAAGATATTGATGATACTGTTGCCAAGTTTCATTATCCAGTTTGGATCTGATAAAAATCGTTCCAAGCTCTTGCTCGTTTTCGCTTTGGATCTCTAAACTTAATATCTGTCTTCTTGTTTGCTGAAAATGTTTATAGCGCCATTTACAATTATTGGAGCAGAATCTCCTTCGCCTACCTCTACGATTTTGCTTTTCAATTAATTTGCCACAAAAAAGACACTTCATACCCTCAATTCTCTGTATCGCTTCATCCAAACTTATATTATGCGCTAATTTTATTCTCCAGACAAACGGTTCCATATTAAATTCCTCCTTTTTATATCCTTTGAGGAAAGAATTTTCTTCTTTTGGCAGGAATTTGGTCTCACATCATTTTCAGGACATACACCTATATTCTCTCCTCTACATCCAAACTTCTTTACGAAGGGAAAGATAGTAGATACCTCTTTTTTAATCATCTCGGCTAATTCTCTCATCTCAGGAGAAGCTCTAGCACATAGCCGTATTGAGAGAAAATGTCTTAAACTTCTCATATTCATGGTTACGACATATTCGGTATGGACCGCTATTGGAAGAATATATCTCGCTTTTTCTTTTGGAATTCCATTGCTTACCATCTCATCATAGACCTTCTGAATTCTCTCCATTAAGCGAAGGAATTTATTATATGCCCAAGAAGGAAGTTCTTTAGGAACATAGTAATGGAAGTCTTTTTCCTCATTATATCTTGTTGAGCGACCGGTATGAGATACTCCTATTCTATGCTCAAGCAATTCCCGTGAAAGAGCTATGCTGATACCTTTAATTTTCATTGTTACGGAGATGTGCTCAAGCACTGAGGAATAGTCATTTTCTATAACTAAATCTAAGAGATTGTCTATTGTTTCATCTCGCAATTTCTTATCTGAGGTAGTGATTGCTTCCTTTATTATTTCTCTCCAATTCCTTGTATATTCAAGGATTTCTATCTGCATTTTCTTCTCTTCTCTTTATTATCCTTATTGGATGGCCGGCTCATATAAAGGAATGTTATGTTATTTCCTTAGTGAAGGAAATTCATGTTCCTTATCTTTTTTAGAGATAAGAATTTGCTCTTTATTTTTATAGCTGTCTATGCTTTTTTCTTTTTCTTTTTATTATATACTTTGCTTTGATCCTCTTTCTCTTTCTTTTTTTCGACCTACTCTCTCTTATCTTTTATGCTTTCTCTCTTCTTAGATCTCCTTTCTTAGGATCCCTTTTCTCGATCCACTCTCCCTTCATAATATATATTTACGCCCCGAAATTCCTATCCTGCTATCTTAATGTGGCAATAGAAGGCAATCTTATTATTCCTCTCTCTTTCTCCTCTTCCCTCATCTATATAATTTCCGCCCCGAAATTGTATTCACTGCCTTGCATTTTCTTATGAATGATGGCAATCTCTCTTTATGGATTCTCTATTGAGATGCTGTATGTTGAGATATGCATTTCTGAAACTCGCAGGAAATCCCGCCATCTAAGGAATGGAGAGTTCTGGTATGAGATAGAAAATTGCAAAGATAAGGCGGGTTCTCCTTCCTTCTTCCCCGAAAAGAAGAGCAGAGAGCCGATATTACAATTATGAAAACGAGTTTAAACCCTATTTTCATTTTTGAAAACACGAGCTCCAAATATTATATGTCTTGGACATTGTCTTTTCAAAATTTCATGCCACTCAATTCCGAAGGAGAGCCGTCAGTTTCTTGAATGAAAGAATGTCCTCCCGCCAATTTCCAAAATACAGAATTTTCATTAAGATTGCATTCTTATTGTATATGCCTAGCATCTATGCAGAATAAAAGGCGAAAATGAATTTCGGGGCGGAAATATATTATATGAGGGAAAGAAAGATAAGGAAAGAAGAGATCGGATGGCCGGCTCTATTTGTGAGTTCCGCAGGCGGATGAGTATCTGCGGAATGATACAGGTGTCTTATGTGTTTTCTGATTGAAGATATTCTACAATGCCATCCTCATTCACGACCAGCGAATGTCCATTGAAAGTCTTATATTTTATCTTCCTTTCGTAGAGCTGAATTGGTTCGAAATCTGAATCAGGGATTACTATTGCATCCTCCTGTTCAGCCAAAAGCTCTTCTACTTCTTCTTCCACCTCACTAAGATAGTGAATAAGTTGCTCGGCAAGCTGAAATATTTCATTCACAATAGTTCTGTTTCGAAGTCTGTGATTTTTTCATGGCTCTAATCATCCTCAAGAGCTTTCTTAAACTTTTCTATGTCCTCCTTTGCAAGCAGCTCAACCACCAACATTTGATTCTGAAGAATTCCTTGCATATCTGGAAGCGGCTGTATTATCTTCTTCTTTTTATCCCACGCCAGGTATCCTTTGTCTCGCATAGTTATTATTGTATTATAGATGTCGGAATCATCACGCCAAATTCCGAGATGCGTCTCCCGCTCTACCTTTCTAATAATTTTCCGCAGCTCATAAAAACTAATGCCAGGTTGGCCCTTTCGTGAGAGAATATATGCCATGCAAACTTCATGCATTAACATTCACCTCACCTCCTTTACACATTTTATTATACGCATTTCTGAAGAACTCCTCGAGCTCTTCCTTCACTCGTTGGAGTTTCTCATTGCTGAGATAGTATGGCAATATAATCGTTGGTCGGCTGCGATCCAATCGCTTTTCAATTCGCACCATCTCATTGTTTGTTTCGAATTCAAAGTTTGTAACAAACCTGAAACTAGAAGCATTATACCAGTATGAGCTCTGCTCTATCTCTATGCTCTTATAAGGGATGTGTTTTAAAATTTCAATGTCTTCTACCGCTCGGAGAAATCGCCTGAAGTCAGCGGGTCTCATTCTGCCTATAATATCAAATTTCTCAGCTATCGTCATGCGACGGATAAGATTTCTTTTTCTGCGTGGGCCAACTACATCCCATAACACTCGGACATCCCCTGTCGGAACTGGTTTCTTAAATGCCTTGAGGAAATACGCTGCTCTGTTTCTATCCATCCGAAGCATAGTTACATAGTCTTCTAGCTCCGCTCCCTTCTCTATGTCAAGAGAGGTGAATTTTAACTCGGTGCCAGGATGCTCAAATATGTAATCTACAATTCGTCGCACTATCTCAAATGTGATCTCAAAGAATAGCGGATCATGAATAAGAAATGCGGAAGGAGCTCTATATTCTATACCAGGATGCGCCTGCGGCACATCTCGCACTGCATCTACACTCTCGTCGTATAATCGTCCATATCCGTATAGACGGCGGATTTTATACGGCTCGTGCCTGACGAAATGTGAGCCTACAAAGTAATCAAGCAAATACGCTAGAGGTTCCACGAGGGAAGCAGGCAGAAGGTCGTCCATAAATTGATTTCTTATACAAATATGTATATGCCCGCCAAGCGGCTCGTTTTGCGAGACACATCGCATTGTCAATCTATAATCTCTCAAACGATGAAGTATGAATTCCAAGTTCTGTCTCAGCACCTTGGGTGAAAGAGCTGGTGGAACCCGTATTTCCAACGGCCCGCCTGTTCCATCCGCTCCTACGACGCCTGTTAGAGTATTATATCTGGTGTTTCTTGCTCGCACTCTAAGATCCGAAGAATAATGTGAAAGCTCTAGCTCAACATCCGTTCCTAATGAAACGACTATCCGTGGTTTTACAATATAGTTATCAACGATGTATTTGAAATTCTCAATGCTCGGTGTATAAACAATTCTATTGGCTGGACACACAACTCCACAAAGTTTCCCCTCAATATTATAAAATTCCCAGCACGGCGCTCCGCAAGTATTTTCCGCGGCTCTAAAGGGTTCTAGCTTTTTATTAATTTTAAATACTCGTTTTCTGCTATAATCCATAGGGAGACAAGAGGGAAGAGTGCAAGCCGACCAGCGCTCTGTAAATACAACACCAACAGCCTCGGGAGTTAGTGGAAAACCTCTTCTCAAAATCTCCACTCTTTCAGGTATCACAATTCGGACACACATAGGTCATACTACAATTTTTCTTATAATTTACCACTCTAAATAATCACCTACATGTATGGTCGGCCTAAACGCTTGCTCATGCGCCCTCGCATATATCTCATCTAATCTTATAACCGAATAATCTCCTGATTGATTTCTATTTGAACTCTGTAATGAAATTGTGGAGTATTTAGGAGCTACTAGCCCCGCCTTCACCAAAGTGATAATCTGGTCTCCTAGTGCTTTATAATTTTTCGTTTCCTCTATCACTTCCCGCAGGCTTCGGGATAAACCAATCAAAATGACAGCGTGTCTGCTCTTTAAATGATCGGGAGTTCCTATTTGGCTATGAGGTTTACCTGTTATTTCCTTAGCGAATTGATATACGCTAGCTGGTATTAGTTTTTCGCATGAGCGAAGATTGTTTCTCAATGCAAGCACATCTCCTCGTGAAGCCTTCAGTCCATAAATGTATGTCGGGACACTAATATCTAATGATTCCAGATATTCGCAAGTTTCAAACTGGAAAGAATTCGGATCGACTCTCACTATATTTCTTCTGTTTCCTGTCCAATGATATTTAATGTCTCGCATGAAATCAATGCCCAAACGAAGGCTGCGAAGTTTCCGTCCCTCTCTATATGCGCCTATTTTAGCGTAAGCCGCTAGCGTGGGCCCTCTTTTGTCAGCGGTAAATTCTTGCACCGTGAATAAGTGCGTGAAATAGTATTCAACGACTTTCTTTATTAATGAAAATACAACTTTTGTTAGTGAAGGTCTCGTAAGCCAGAGGGACGACGGCCTGCGATATTCTATTCCATTAAAGTGTGATACACGAACAGCCTGCGGAAGGCTCAGATACCCGTGTTCCCTCCGTGTTTCGCAATTAATTTTATCCACTAAAAATAGTGGTTGCAAAAAGAAATCACAGAGTTTCCATAACTGCCCTGCTGCGTTCGGATACAAACGAATGGAATGCCCATCTCGTGTTGTTACCGTGATGTGTATGTGGCCGCCGAGAGGCCTTTTGAACGAAGTCGTTAGATAGCCAAATCCATTATCAAGTCTGGAAATCAATTCGGTTATGTTTTCAACCATCATTGCGGGAGTTCGAACTGGGTCGGGACGAATCTCAAGCTCTCGCTGAGCTCCGTCAATTCCTATTGGAGCTTCCAACAAGTCATCCGTATCAGGCGCATCATAATATTCATCTTCTGGATCTCCGTATTCTACATCAAAGTAATCCGATGCTGAGATAATTGTATAATTATCGGTAACTATTGTTAATTCGGGATCGCAACCAAGCATTACCCTTACGCTTTTCGGCTCTGGATGCTGAATGTAGTTTTCCAGCATATAGTTTTCTATTGCTGCATGAATTGTGGGCGAAGGATGATCCGCTAATTTATGATACTTGCTCTCCCTCATGAAAATCACTGATTTATCCAATACATAGATGCCCTCGTCAATTTTATTGTCATTACTGAAGAAGAGCACTTCGCTCATCCAGTCGGGATAAATAATCAGTGAATTCTCCAGTTTAACATCAAATCCTCGGCTCTTTTTAATTCTGTCCTTAAGAGCTTCTTTTATATTTTCGTTTGGAAGAGCATAATCATCGGGTATCTGAATGACTTCGTCAAAGCATGCGAATATGTCTGCGATTAAAGGCTCCCAGCAGCAGGTTAATGGGTCCGTATAGGAGAATATAAATTTCATTCGTGTCTGGTTTGCTGGCAAGCCCAAATTATAGAAGCCTCCACATCTTATCCTTCTCATAGCCAATTAATCACCTCTATTCTTTTAGAAAACTTCCTAACGATACTCCAGAATTCCTCTCGGTTTTCAAATAAAAACACATATTTAAACCATTCTGGCTCCTTACCCATTCGCCAAGCTTTTCGTTTTACCTCTCTCGCATGCTTTTTCAGCAGTATTAAAAATGCGGAGGATTCCTTGTTTTTTATCTTTCTTGCTCTGACTTTCTTATCCTTTATCCTTCCATGCACCTCCTTCAAATCATATTTTATATACTCGTCAAAGGATTTGAATACTGCTTTGGTGAATCCGCCCATGTCTCCAAAAAATGGTATTAAATCAAAGCGATAGAGCTCATCTTGCTTGTCGCTGTGCTCCTTTATTATAAATATTTTCCGTTTTATTTCTATTAGATGGAAGGGCATTTCTACTGTGAGCAGCTCCAGCTGAGTGGTAATAATGATATGAATGGTTCTCCTCAAAACCTTCAGCCCGATACTTTGTAATTCCGCCTGCGTAAGGCAGTTGAATTTCTATTATCCAGCCGTTTCCAACATTATTCGGCTCGCCAGTTGAAGCGAATCTAAATGCATCTCTGTGCATGCTATAGGTTAGCGGCATGAACTCCCTAAATAAATATAATTTTCGCATTCCTTCATCGTAAAGCCAGCACGCTCCTGTAGCACAGAACTCCTCATAAGCTTTCCATACAGCTTGTTTAAAGGTTTCTCCATTTTCTATCCTTTGTATTAGAGGAACGAATAAGCCATTAAAGCTGTCTGTTTGAATTCGCCTCTTTGACCAATCTAAAGGAGTGTATGAACAGTATCCATTATGAGCGAAATAATAATGAGAGATTTTGAAAGGATGATTGTTTCTGTTTATAACGGGCTCGCCGAGAGTGGCTGCTCTAGTGTGCATTAGTATCCCATAGGAACTTTCTATAATGGGAGCTATTAACTTTTCAAGCTCAGCTAGAACCTCTGTTGCAGGCGAAGGAAGCTTAAAATACCGTCTCACACGCCCGTGTCTATTTAGAAGAAGAAAACCAAATGCATCTCGTCCTCGCATCTCAAGGCGGGATGCCAGGTTATAGACCTCATCAAATTTAAGTTTTCTATTCGCCAGTATTATTCCGCCTATCCCACACATTTCTATCTACAATCTTATAATATCTCCTTTTGCTTTCAAAATCTTGCTGTTCTCTTCAGAATGAGGAATTAGACGAAGGGAGTTTGTAATATATTTTGGAGTTACTAGCCAAATTCCCTCTAATTCAGCCACTCGCTCAGCGAAATTTACTACCATTGTTGCATCTTCACTTTGAATCTCAACCATATAGTTATTTAAATATCTCCAGCCCTGTCTCCTATCGCAACCGCCTATGATAATAAATGGTGTCTTCATTTTCTTTTTTACTTCTGGAAGTTGTTCAAGCAAATATTTAGGACTGCATGTAAGCGAGATGTCAAGGCTAGGAGTAATCAATGCGAAATTCTTTATCTTTTTCAGCACTGAATTCAGTCTTGGCATACGCCGTCGCACTAGGAAGATTTCCAGATTTTCTTCATTTGTATCTCCAAATAAATTCCAGTATGAACTCTTACCTTTCTCGTAATCAGCTCCCTCATCCCATACTAGCTCTACTATTCTGTTATCCCAATCTATGAAGATTTCGCACTCCTTTTCAAGCTTTCTAAGTATTTCAATTAGCTCTGTATAATTGAGGTCAAACATTCGCTGTAAATCAGAAAACTCAAGCTCATGATATATTTCTAATGCTTCTATAATGTCAGCGGGTGATACTTGTCTGCTCGTTGTTTTTCTTGCAGCTTCGCTCATCGTAAGGTATCCGTCCTTTGATATATAAATCTTCCCTGAATTAAAGAGCTCTGCTAGTGCGTCATTCAGTTTAACAATATCAAATGTTTCCGATAAAATTGTCTTTAGTGTCTTTAAAGTTATTGGACGAGGACTTTCCTCTATAAATCGTAGAATGCATTCCTTCGGCGATTTTTCTATTTTCCATCTGACATTACAATAAAGCCTGCCATCCACGGATCTTACTGCACCATATTTTATGAGATGACTTACATCTATGTTCATTTGACTGAGCTCTACTGCTGATATTCCCTTGTTCTTATTTATAAAATTCTCTATTAAAGAAATATAGGAAAAAGAATTCACTCACGGCATCACCTCCGTATCCCTTTATTCATTTCTCGCAGAATTTTATCTGCCTCCTTTCTAAATTGATTGTAGTCTTCTTTAAGAAGAAAAATCCAGAATGGCCCAAAGAGAGCCATTGCTAAACAGACATAGCAGCTGATTGGGTCCAGCTCTCTGTGGATAGCAGTTCTCACTTTACCAGTAAGATAATAAACTTTGTCTTTCTTCTCAACCTGAATGTCCCATGCTTCCAGCTGCTCTGTTATATCAGCTCCTGCTAGAAAGCGTAGAACGAACTCACTTATCTTTATCATTTCAGAATCTAAATAATTCAATAAAGAAATTATAGACCCAGCTGCACGGCCGAAGTAACAAGCAATCACCCGCATCCTCGTAAATTTCGTATCCATAACCATTAAAGCCAACTATGGGACTGCCTGTGTATCTAACTTCGGATTTTTGCGCTATAATCAAACTACCTGCAAGAAATTCATTTATTTCTCTCTCCGAATAGAGAGGTAATTTCCGCTGACAGCGTGGGCATCGTGTTTCATATAATTCTTGTGAATCAACTTCCTTGCTAGTCTCGTGCCATTCGCCAATATATTTTTCGCTAACGGACACTTCGTAGTGGGTGAAAGCAATCTCTTTCACGGTTACATGAACACTATTTATTTCGGCTTTACAATAGGGACAGACCGCCATGCGTTTCACCTATTCCTCAATAATTAAGTCTCTATCAAAGAGAGGCAGTGATGTTTTTTCTAATGAAATTACTCGGCTGTTATAGCGAACTTCTGGAGGAAGAGATGGTGGCAGCTCATCGTAGAATAACCACATAATATATCGCTTGTCGTTTTCTATAAATACTATATCAGGTGGAGCCGTCGCATAATACATTTTGTCTTTATACACTGCTACACGCAGATCGATAGTTTCCGCTTTTCCTTTGGCTGCTAGTGTCATCCATCCAACAGGCGTCATAGGATTAACTAACAAGGCTTTGCCTCTTAATATTCTCTTTGCATCATTAAGCGACATATATAGTCTCGTAAAGCAGTGGGGACAAAAGCAAATTTCTTGGAAAGTCCGATACTTGCCATAAAAGGTTTCTTGGCAGTCGTCAGCTGATATATACGCTCTTCTGCTTTTTATTTCAAGTATATCCTCATATATCAGTTTTTCCCATTCCCGCTTACATATCAGGCATCTTGTCATAATACCACCTATTTTATTCTTTCTACATAAAGATTGCCTTTCCGAGTTCCTACTTTAAATATCCCGCCGTCTCTCAGAAAGACTATAAGTGGTTGCTTTGCATATTGTCCAAATTTATACCACGCTAGGCTATCTATATCAGTTTTTTCAATACCTAACTTCTCTAATTCTCTGAAAATGACGCCAGAGACTTTATCCATCTGAGTATATTCCAATCTTCTATAATGAAGTCTTGGCATATTATCAATATGATTTAAAAAATTAAGGAGAATCCTCCTTGACTAAGCGAAGAATTCCGCCGACCTCGTCCTCAATAGTGTATGTTTCTTCATTAAATTCTGCTTTCTCATTGTTTATAATGCGAGCTATGCGCCTTGGCACCAATAGAAGCCGTCCATCAAGGAATTCTTCTATATCAATTTCGGAAAATAATGGAAGAACCTTATGGCATTTTGGGCAAAGAACATCCTCCAGCGAATTCTCTGTAACTCTACTATCAATCGCATCCCATCTTTCCACTTCCACACCATCCTCGGTAACATACCGAATTAAATACTTCGTGATGCGTCGTTCTTCAAATTTAGCAATAACAGCATCTATTCTCATTCTGCAAAATGGACATGCAGGCATGCTTATTCTCCCTCTTTTATTAGGTTTAGAATTTCCTTAAGCTTCTCAATAATTTGCTCTTCGGTAGTCTTTTCGGCATTTATTATTTTGGAGCGCTTCTTGCAAAGAGGCTTCTGTGAGAGCCAGTAACCGAGAGTAGATAACGAAAGAACATGGATTGGAACCAGCTCTCCGCAATTTGAGCAAGGAAGTTTCACATAAAATTCGCTTCCGTAAGCTTGCTGATGAGCTTCAAATATCAGACCATCACAATGAATTTCACAAGACCACCGTGTTAATGGTTTGACTTTGTCAGGCTCCTCCCCCGAAAGCTTGTTTAAATTCTTTGCTCGCTTCAGCCGCGTATTCTTCCGCAGCCTTTCTGCTTCTTTCCCGCTGCTCAGCAGTTTCTCTTAAATATGTTCCAATAGCTCTTTCTTTCAAGCCCATCCTATTCACCTCCCTTTCTTTCCATTCAGCTAGCCATCTATCCATTTTTATTCATCTTAATTAAGCCGTTTGCTCGTATTCCTTGATGGTATAAAATATAAGATTGAGGAGACGTTTGCATGCGGGCCGCTTATTAGCTATTTCTTGGAGCTTGTCTTTAAGCTCTTGAAGATTTCTTCCACAGGTTATTAGCCATCGCCGGCAAACCGATCTTTATGTATTACACTATAATAGCAACATCGCTTATCTGATTGCTCCCTTGTTATAGTTATTGCTATTCTTCCAGCTGGATATACAGGCATAAGGTCTTGGGTGTCCCAGTTCCAAAGGCTGTGTGTTAGAAATCGTCTTTCATATAATATTTCAGTAGAGCGATTTTCTGCTTTGTTCGCCATGTCGGTGAGATACTTTTATATCTTGATATTTTTTAAGCTATTCGCAAGATTAGCAGGTATTTTCAACTTGATAGGATAGCGCTTTACAAATAATAACATCTCCTTTGTCCCATTATGATGGATTACCACTCGGTATCTTTCGGGATGTGAAAAGAAAAGCTCGCCATTAACTTTAATTATAGCAATCTCCTCTTTTGTCCGACCAGTTTCTCTTTCTGCTTCAATGATTTTCATCGGAGTATTCTTATCAACCAAGATTGCTTCGCCCTTGAGTAGAGCTTCTGCGTCGTTCATACTCATTTCAAATTCTGCATCGCAGTGCGGGCAGAAGCATCTCTCCTCCTCAGTTTCCTGCTCATCTTCATCTATTGCTTCTACACCGTCTTCCATGACTCTATATGAAGTTACTGTTTGTTTAAATATCACATCACAATAAAACATATCTATTTCTTTATCGCAAATCGGGCATTTCATACATCCTCACCTTTAAATCTTGACTTCTTTAGCTGGGCTATCAATACGCTCTCTTACAAAATCTTTAAAGCAAGAGAGACAGCAAACTACTATCCTTGTTTCTGATAGTATCAACTCTACCTCATAAACTGCTCTGCCGCAGTTAGGACACCGAGCTATACAGTAATCAGGACGATAGACCTCATCATAGGTCAAAAAATTTCATGATAATCATTCACCTCCTTATTTCCAATCGTATTCGCCAGCGAATTCAAATAGCAAGAAGCGATGCCACTTTCCATCTTTATAAATTTCAGCATCAGCATTGGATTGCTTGATAAATATCTTTCCATCTTTTAATACCGCTTCAACACACCCGGATTTACCATTATCTAATTCTATTTCCAGTGTTACTATCTTATCTGTGGAGGGATCTGCTAAAATTGCCTCACCACGAAGAATTCGCTGAGCGTCTTTAATCGCTATTTCAATCATAGCACCACATTTTGGGCAATAGCATCTCTCGTCATCCAGGTTCCAGGCATCTTCTATGACTTCTATAGTGTTTCTTGTTACTTTAAGCGGCTGAACAGCGTGAGTAAATCCTGCATCTGCTATAAACATATCTATTTCGTTATCGCAAACTGGGCATCTAACTCCAGACTGTCTTTCTTGCATCTTCCCGATTTTGATTTTAGTGCTTGGTTTTTGCCCCGAGAATCTTTTTATTTTCTTAATCACGCTCTTCACCTTTTATTCCTTTAAGAATATGAATTACATCGGCAATCGTAAAATCTACCTTAAACTTTATAGAGATTTCGCTATCAGGCTCGTCCAGCAAATCCTCAAGGTAATGTTTTGGAAGAAATTTCTTTATTTGCTTCTTGATTTTCAAAGCTACCGATCCACTTATTCCAGCCGCTAATGTCATTATCAATGCTTCATATTCCTGCTCAGTTAATTTCATGGCCTTTGAAAAATTTAAGTTCATTTATTAATTCTATCTAACCGTTATTGTTCTTGGTTGCTTCAGAATACGCTCTCCGCCATTCTTCCACGAACAACTCTACATAGTCATCAAGTATTGGATAAAAAACTTTTGCAACCTTTAAGACCTCTACTGAGTGTTTAAGAGCCGAGATAAGAGCTATGATAATATCTGGTGCATAGATAGTATCCTTTACGATGTGAATAGTGCCGTCTTTATTATCAACCGTTAAAAGATACACAGGCTTCTCTCCTTGTTTTCTATTGTAGAAATATTCAAGCCTGCCATCAATACATTTTCCTATTTCAAAGAGTTTTTCAGACCTTCCCATTTATTCTCACCTCCAATTACTACAGATAACATCTTATTAGTTCTTTAAACGGTTTAGCGAAGCGAGAATCCGAATTAGGAGCTCTATTTAGAGCAAATAGCAGAAGTGCATATCTATACACTATATAATTTTCTTCTGTCTCGTCCAGGTGGATCTCGGCTTCCTCTACGAGCTCATCCCAAGATTTTATTAGCTCTCTTATAAAAAATTTAAGCGCTTCTTTTCTTTTGGGCCGCATGACATCTCTTTCGTTTTCTCTCTGAACAATGCATTCAAATCTTTTATGAAGCGGGCACCAGCATATTGTATGGTAGCACTGAGCACCGCAATAAGGCAGTATGGCTCATCTGAGGGCGGATTAAATAAAAAATTCCAATCTCCGTTATTCTCACTCATTCCGAATCACACTCCTTGTGTATATTAAAACCGAAGCGATTTTAGCAACTATGTCTCTATTTTGTTTCTACTTCCTTTAATTTCTTTCTTATGAAATCTCGTAGCTTTTCTTCATAGAAGAGTTCACTTTTCAGTCGCTCGATGCTGGCTTCCACCGAGTTGAATAAATCTTCCAGAAATCGCACTTTTACTTCATTCGGTTTTTGTTCTAATTCCTCAAGTATGCACTTTCTTGTTCTTCTGTATAGTTCTTTATAGATTGCCCACCAGGAGAGCTCCCTAATAAATCTCTCTTCTTCTTCAGGAGTTAGCAGCGGCTTCATACGCCTTCACTACTTTCTATATTTTAGAATCTGCTCAGCCATTTTAGGAATAACACTCCCGCCATAAATCCTTATTTCTTCAATTTCCTTAAGAATTTGCTTCCGCTCAGCCTCCCGGCCTTCTTCCTCCAGCTGTCTCATCATCTGCTCCCAAGAGACACGAATAATCTCGGCGTATGCTCCATATATTTTTGAAAAATCTTCTGCGCTAATTTCCCTCTTACGCCTAAGTCTTTCCACAAGATTTTTATTCTTTCAAACATTCTTAATCACCTGCTTTGTAAAAAAATAAAAAGAGAAGGGAGGTCTCTAGCTCCGCTTGAAGTTCTCGGAAAACTTCTCTAAATTTATTACTTGCGATGGCTGATCCTTTGCAGCAGCGAGTGTTTCAAGGAAGCGATTATAGTCAATTCCTTTAGGAAGCGGAATACTAATCATATTTCCTATCAGCTCTATCACGAGCTCAATCTCATCGCCGTATCTCTTTTTCAGCTCCATAATTTGTGCTTTCCTCAAATCCACCAATACAGGTTGCTTATTTTTATAATACAATAATACCGCCATTTTTATCCTTCCTCAAATGGGTTTTCATTATAATAATTTACAAAGCCAGCTCTTTTAAATGCTTCAATGACTATTCGCTCTGCATTATCGGTGCCTTCAATCTCCACATCTGCATAATCCACTATGAAATCCCCGTATTTTTGCTTTCAGCTTTGCTAGGACTTCTTTTTCTTTTGGTGTGAATCTATGTATAACATCGGGATCCGTATCACGAACGATTAAGCTTTTTTCTAGCGAAGTTAATTTTTCTCTCTCGGCTAAAAGCTTCGCATTATATTTTATAAAA
>Ga0190366_1000003_pt1 | contig 64316 bp, 102 predicted proteins | sample 487218910_MG_FD_169990 | JGI IMG/M metagenome (GOLD analysis project Ga0190366, IMG submission 169990) | Hydrothermal vent microbial mat bacterial communities from Southern Trench, Guaymas Basin, Mexico - 4872-18-9-10_MG | ecosystem: Environmental > Aquatic > Marine > Hydrothermal vents >...
TCCATCTTCCTCTATGAGTAAGAACAAGATCTCCAACTTTTACCTGGGAGATGGGCTTTACACCATTAAAGGTTATTATCTTCGTCTCAGGAGGTAAACATAAAGCCATTCCAAAAATTTCCCAATATGGTGGAAGCAAAGGAGATACCACAGCCTTCGCCTTCGCCATTAACTCGTTCCTTTCCTTCTCATCAACATTCCCCCTTATTTCAACATATTTGTTTGCCTTCTTTAAGCACTTCTCAACATATTGCTTATCCTCAACGAAGTCCATGTCGCCAATCATTATTCCCTTTACCTTGTACTTCTTGCACCACTCTATGAACAAATGAGCTCCTTTGTAAGGAGACCAACGAGAGGCAAAGAGGAAGTAATCCTCCTTGTCATAACAAGGCTTGAAGTCATCTATTGGAAATCCGTGATATATATACTTCGCAACAATTCCATATTTACCCATGGTGTATTCTGCGTGAAATTTTGAAGGACAAACACAGTTGAAGTGCTCAAAGGGTATAGAGTTGAAGGGCTCAGGGCCATGCAAAACATTAATTATCTTGTTGCGTAAGTCCTCAAGCTTGTAGAAAGCCCATTTTTGCCAGCTTGAATCTGTGATTAAATCGAAATCGTATAATTTGTCCTTGTAGATTTCAAAGGCTTCTCTCTCTGGGTTTAAAAAGCTTGGCTCGCAACACTCAACAACTTTAACACCTTCAACCTTGCTTCCCTTCGGGGCAAAGAGGGTAACTTTGTAACCTAGCTCTTTGAAGCCTAAGCATTTGTAGAAAACAACTCTTTCGCATCCCCCGTATCCTTTAGGTGGGACTTCGAAGACCTGTGTGCTTATTATTGCTATTTTGGAGGTCATATTTGCTTCAATTTTTGCTTTAGAGTGAAATTACTTATTTTTTTAACCTTTATCATGTAGGGTGTTGAGGGATGTATGTGTATGAATTCTCCTCTCTCTAGTTCCTTGTTGTCCTCGATATCGTAGATTACATAGTCTTTTAGCATGTAGCTAAAGGGTTTTTCAAAGATTTCCACAAGCTTGCCAGTTATCTCTATCTTACCCATCCTTATGGTCACGTATTCCCCCTTCAAATCGTGGGAAGTGATGAACTTCTCGCTCATCGCTCCACTTCTCCGAAACCTTTATAAAGCATATGAAAAATAATTTCACACATGGACGCGAATCTCCTGAAAGGTGGAGTTAAAGGTTTCGGAGTAGGGACTTTCTTGGGAGTTCTAGGGTACGTAGTTGGTGCAATAGGAGACTTATACGTTCCAGGAATCTCAGAGACTGTAGGTGCAGCCGTTGGGTTCTTAGCAGGGCTTCTGATCGGGCTAGGCGACGCTCTAAAGGAATAGCTAAGTGATTTAAAGTGTGCAAGATAGGTAGTTTGAGCTAGGTTATTCACTATCATTTTTCTTGTATTTGCAGATAACATATGTGAATTGCTTGTCAACGCTTTCGAAGTATTCACAGTTCACACAATCCTCAAATCTCTTGAATTTCCCATCCTTTGTGCATTTGACGCTTTTAATTATCTTTGCCTTTGGCATCCCACTCCCCCAACTTTTCTAAACAAAATCTAATATTATACCTATCGATATTCTTCTTGAACCACTCTATTGTTTCACGCAAGCCTTCCTCAAGCGTGTATTTAGGTTTCCATTTTAACAATTCCCTCGTGTAGCTCGCATCAATCTTAAAATCTATTGGTTTGCCATTTACAAGCTCTCCAGGCTCGTAGCTTCCTTCAATTATTTGTATGTCCGTTTTTGTTAGCTTTTTAATCATGTTCGCAAGCTCAAGATTTGTAACTATAACATCACCCTTATTACCCATGCAAAATAGCGTTTTTCCTATCAATTCATCTAGCTTATCTATCAACTTTTCATAGAAGTTTAACACATCTTTGCCATATGTCCATAGGCGTTTGCTTTTTGGCGATCTTAGCAAGAAGGGTTTGTCTTTGAGGCAATGAAGGATGATTTTATGTGGCAATTCATCAGCCCTTCCTCCTGGGCTAAAAGTGCTTGCGGTTACTGTGATAATTGTAGGAACATCGAAGCATTTGTGATAGACTTGATATAAAAGCTCAACACTAGATTTACTCCAACCATAGACACTTATTGGCAAAGGAAACGTTTTTTCGTTGAAAGTTGTTCCTGGAGGATGACCATACCTTGCGTTAAGCGAGGAAGGATAACATACAATAGGCTTCTTCTTCATCCTTCTTACAACCTCGAGCAAATGTAAAGGAGCATCTATATTGCCTAATGAGTAAGTAGGAGATTCTGTGGGGAAAGGACGGTCAGCAGAAGTTATCGACGCATCTATGACCAAGTCCACACCCTTTAAATCCCTACATGTGAGGTCTTGCGTTGCCTTCCACAAGTAAGGAAAAGGCATGTCGAAGTCTTTAAAGCGTAAAGCTTCCTCGAAACGAACAATGTCGTTACCTTGAACCTCATATCCTTTTTCAAGGAAGAATTTAGCTAGGCTTGAGCCAAGACAACCACAAATACCCGTGATGTGTATCCTCACCATATATTATTTTAGCATTGCATATTTAAATAATTTTGTTTAAAGCTTCTCTCAAGGAGAAGTTAAATCTCTGAATTATTCCTAAGGTTGGAAATCTCTCAAATCTTCTGATATAAACTGAGCGAGGAATTCCTCTGAGTTTAACACTTTCATAAGCATCGCATAGCCTCGCTACATCTATGCATCCATAACCTCTTCTGTTATCCTTCTTCTTCAAGGGGGTAAAGTTTCTGGCACTCATAGAGAAGAGGATTTTTATACCTTCGCTTGTTGGTCGCCTCTCTTTACCTAAATAGTCAAGAAATAGGGCTAAACACCCTGAACAATGAGGAGTAGCCATCGACGATCCGATCATACCACTAAATCCTTCCTCATTAACGCTATAAGGCACAGCGGCGTATATGAACTCCAAGAACCCTCCAGGAAGTATGTTACCACCAGGGGCTAGTATATCTGGCTTAACTCTTCCATCCGATGTCGGCCCTTTACTAACATAGGTTGCCACCACATCCTTAGTTGGAATTCTACAAGCATGAGAACCCACGGTTATTGCTTGCCTCGCACTTCCAGGAGAGCTTATAGAACCCCAAATACCAATATGAGGTGGGAACATCGATAAAATTCCTCCATTTCCTGCGGCTACACAGCAATAGATGTTCTTTAGTGATGATATAGCATCAACAACCCTAGAATCTATATCCAAGCCCCCCATATCAAATAGAGAACCCAAGCTCATGCTTATTATATCAACATCTTCCATGAATGCTAACTCCATACCCTTTAATACGCTATCTTCCCTAGACGCCCCATTATCACCGAGAACCTTTATGCTAATTAAAGAAGCCTCTGGAGCAATCCCGTGGAAAACGCCCATAGGAGATTCGACCTCTCGCCCTAAAATGGTAGAAGCAACGTGCGAGCCGTGAGAATGCCCATCGTAGCCATTTGTTCCCACCGTATCGTATATTTTTTCGATAGCTCCTTCGAAAGTAGGGTGTTCTGGATCAACACCCGTATCAAGCACAGCTACTCTAATTCCTTTACCAAAGTATCCCTCCTCATATAGCTTTCTAGCATTAACAACATAGCTCGCTCTTGAGACATTGATATACACCCTTCTCGTTATACTGGGTCTTATCTTCTCAAGGGGGATATACATAGCTCTTACTCTTTTGTTCAAGAATATATGCTCAACATTCTCAAGAACCTTCAAAGCATCGAGCCTACCTACTTGGATTTTACCACTAACCCAATTGAATACTTCTCCATGGTCTTTAATCTCAAGACCATAATCCTCAAGTTCCCTTAGCTTGGATGGTCTAACCTTTTCCCTTAGTTGAACAATTATAGGGATCCTTCTATCTTTAGGTAGTATTCTTTGAGCCTCTCTTATGAATAAATCGACCTTATCCAAGAGCTTCATTCTATATTTTTTTTGGATAAAATGGATATTTAAAGATCACAAGATTTAAATATCTCCTTGTTTACCAAGTTTATATGACCACGAAAGCGATAAGGCATATAAAGGTAGATGACGAACTTTGGAAAAAGCTACATTTACTAAAGTTATACCTAAAAAAGAGAAGCATGAACGACTTATTAAGCGAAATCATCAAGGAATGGGAAGATTACAAAGGTATTCGAGTGGATCTATCAACTGGACATTAAATAAATTTAAAAAAGAAAGCAAGCGAGCCTGATTACTTACCAACAATTAGCACGCTTAGCGACATTCCTGAAATTTCGGCGTATCCATCGGCTACTTCTGTCATAGGCTCGCCACTAACTCCAGTTTGGTAGTATATCTTGACTTTGAAAGCGTTGGAGCTTATGGAGCCACTAACGACCTCAGCACCGTAACCACTAGGTGTCTCCAGGACTTTAGCATCAACAATGGTTCTACATGTAGATGAATTTACTTGAACACCACCACTAGTATAAGCTCCAGGAATGGTGATAGTCTCTATTACTAGGTCGCAAAGGCTTGCGTCGCTATCATTTACTATGATTCTCCTCATTACTCTTCACCTCCGTTAGCTAGGCACTAATACGCTCTCTGATCTCAATATTTCAGCTTCAGCGAACTCTACTCCAAATAATGCTGGCTCATCGTTAGCTGGAGTTGCAACACCTTCATCTACGTGACCTCTTATGTATCCCTCAACTCCAGGATAGAACAATATGTATCCTGGTAACTCGGCTACCTTCAATTCGCTAAACTTGGCGTATTGGTTTATGAAGTAAGTGTTATACTCGGTTCTTCCCATGTGAATCTTTATACCATCTAGCTTAGGCACTGGGTGATGGTTTACGAGCTTTGTAATTACCAATACCCTTCTGTAACCCTCTTGTGTTGGCATCTTAATTGGGTTTGTGCTTGTTCCGAACAAGTTTTGCCATCCTGTGCTTGTATATGTCTTCTTCCATGTCGTTAGATATGTCTTGTCCTTGAAGATTATACTTTGTGGGATTATCAATCTGAAACCAAACTGACCTTCAGTGGCATACACACCACCAAATGGCTTCTCGTCCATAACACCCTTTGCTATTTGTGCACCCAACTTTATAACATCTAAGTCTTCTAAGAGTAACCTCGACATATCTTGCTCAAGCTTGTAAACCCTTGCCAACTCGGAGAGTTCCTTCTCTAGCAAAGTCTCCTCCTCGCTAGTCAATCCAGTTCTCTTGAGCTCTTTAATTTGTCCAACAATTATTCTTTTTTCTCCGAGTGTGGTAATGCCCTCAACCATGGCTACCACCACCAAAGTTCTCTCTGAGGAGCGTGAACTACCATCGGTCATAGACCGATGGCTTCCGTGCTTTTGCCTTTGGCTCTTATCGGGTCACAGACCCAAGCCAAAGGCTCATGCACGGTTAAGGGGTGGTTCACAGCACCCCCGTTTCCTCCCTTATAGGGAGGAAACCTCTATTAATATTTTGTCAGAAAATTTTAAATAATATTTAAATTATTGGAAGGTGTATACCTCTGATATACACCAAAAAATTGGGTGTACACCTTGGGTGGTCACCTTGAACAAATCCGAGCAAAGGGTACTTGAGTGGTTAATGAGCCAAGGATACAGAAGGGTAGAATACAACAAGTCGTTAACATTCGAGACCGAGGATGGTAAAAAATTTGAGGTTAAGCGAGCATATAATAAGGTTGTTCTTCTCTATCCAAGTAGAATAAGGAAGTTACGCTACTACAAAGAAACAGATCCCGAAAGGTCTTTCATAGTTGTTGTTGACAAAAGTCTTAAAGTAATACCATTAAGCAAGCTAAAACTCTTTGACAATGAGGAGTGTGAGGGCTACATATTTAGGCATGTAGGTATAGAAAGAGCTAGCATAACATGTAGAAAAGAAACAGAAAGATGCCTATACGATGTGATGGTTCGTGAGAATCTTGATAGTCCTGAGGATAGCTTAAAGTATCTACTTAGGCTGTACTATCGATTCAAAGGAATCACTAGCCCTATATAAACCTTACTCTTACTGTCCTTCCTTTACCTACCTTGACTGTGTCTTTCTCTTTTACCTTCTTAGGGCTTGAAGTACCTGCTCCTAGTGGTACTGATACTCCTCCTCTACCACCTACTCCCAATTCCCTAACTCTTGCTCTTACCTCTTCAACCCTTGCTCTAACTCTTTCTCTTATATCTTCAAGTAGCTTGGTCTCTCCTCCAAGGATTCCTGGACATGGACATGGGCTTGACCCTAATCCAAGAGTTTCCCTAATTTTTGCTCTTCGCTCCTCTACCCTACTTCTAAGCTCCTCAACCCTTGTCCTAAGATTCTCTAGGATGGTCGTCATCTCAATACACCACCTACCCTTCCAGCTCCACTTTCCTCAATTTTTCTCTTAATACCCTCAACTCTTGCTTTGTTGTAGTTTTCTCTTTCAGTCATGTGCTCTTTTATCTCGTCAACCAATGTTCTTAGCTTGTCTCCTATGGGTGCCGCTAGCACGCTAAGAACTGTGTCTTGAACTCTTGAGATGTTAGCCTTGATTCTACCTCCTAGGATGGCACCAGGAAGGGTTCTAGTAGCTTGCCTTGGAGTTGTTTTTGTAGGGAATATAGATTCTTCAACCCTTTTTTCCCAGGTCATCATATATCACCAATACTGAGATAGGTTGAAATACTATTTAAAGTTATTTCTCTCCAACACCCTCCAACTTACTAAGGAACTTCTTTATCAAAGCACCTTTTCCTATGCCTGTTGTCTCCCTGAACATATCAAGTGCCCCCTCTATTTTTCCTTTTGTCTCCTCAATTAGAATTTCCCTAGCAAATTTAGTAGGATTCCCCAACTTCTCATAAAGCCTAAGCAAATCCTCATACGGTAGCTTCTCGAAGGCTACAGGATTTTCCTTGAAGCCGAGAATTTCATTTAGCCTCTTCGCCATCAACTTCTTCTTCACCGATTTGCTAACCTTTTTCTTTTCTTCGCTCATCTTACCAATGCGTGGACTATTTTCTGAGCAACCTTCACTGTAAACCTTTTGGAGATTTCCTCCCAAACCTTTAAAGCAAGAACCATATCATTTGTCGATCCCTCATTCTCACATACGATAACAATATCCCCATTTAACCATGCCTTACCTATTGAGTAATTCTCCCAATAAATCTCACCAGTTTTAGGATCTCTCCTCTTTACTTTGCCAGCTAAAAGGGATATAAATGTATCGGAGTTCATAATTACCTTGTAATCAACCCTCTCGGGATTTTTTATGTAGTAAAGCCTACCCTCCTCAACTCTGAATGCAAAGGGTAGGTTTTCATCCTCTATATATATTAGAATTGTCTTTCCTTTGGTAGCATCGTATTTCTCTTGTAATCCCTTTATATCAAGCTCAGTGTTGGCTCTCTTTATTAGCTCAACTACTAGCTTCATGATTACCCTCTTTTTCGTGCTCTTTATTTTTTCAAACATTCTTCTATCCTATCCACAACAAATTTTATTTCCTTGTGATTATTTTTCATGTCCTCCAGATTCCTCTCATATGCGAGTAGGGTAAAGGGGATACTGTACTTGCCAAATAAATCGGAAACCTTGCCTGTATCCCCGAATAGCTTTATCTTCTTACCACAATCGCATTTGAGATATGACATGTTTATTATACCACAAATTGGGTTAACCTCGTTGGCGTAGCAAAGCTCTATAACCCTCCTCGCATCCATGTACGTATTTGGTAGGGTTACAATGATAGCCCCCATGGCTTTTTCGCCAAATAATTCTCTAACAACCTTAAAATCATCACTAGAGGATCCTGCAGGCATGTCAAGAACCCAATAATCGTTATCGTTCCACTTGGTGTTTAGAATGAAGTCCTTTATTATTTGTGCATGCTCGTATCCATGCTTGCATACAAAGTGACCCTTGGATAATTGGTAGAAGCTTAAAATTTCCATACCTTCCCTTTTTATAGGTATGAATTTCCTAGTAGCTAAATCGAGTTCTATGTCCTCATCAATACCTATAAGCTCAAGTAGGTTTGGGCTACTGATATCTATGTCGATAAGGGATACCTTATACCCTCTCTCAACAAGCTCGTTGGCAATCCTTATACTACAAAAGGTTTTTCCTGTACCCCCTTTTACCGATAATACGCAAACCACACCTTTCATTTCTCTTTCGTGAAGCCCTCTAGTTCCTTCTCAAGCAAGCCTTCCTTTCCCATCTCCTCCTCAAGTTTCTTCAACTCCTCTTCAGTATAAGCCTCAGAAGGCTTGCCTGGGCCTATAAAAGAGGGAAGGACTTTGAGACCCTCAAGTACTGTCTCGTGCATGTGATCCATCTTCTTTGCTATGGTGTCAAGACCCTTAGCAATTAACTTAGCATCGTCACTTGCGAACTCTCCAGGTTGAATAGGTCTTCGAGCCTCTCTTTTAAGATCTTCTATTTCCCTTTCGAGATTTCTTATGTGCATATCCTTTCGTAAATCCTGGAGCTTACTATCAACTAACCTAGCGACATCATCGAGAGATACGCTTCGTTGGGGTTGTTGTTGGGATGCTCTCTTCTCGACGATCTCCTCAACCTTCTCCACGAATTTTATAGGGTCTAACTGTTGTTGCGTTTGTGGTTGTTGCATTTGAGTTATAGTTTGAGATAATTGAGTTATAGCTTGAGATAACGCATCGAGCCTTCTCTCAATCTCGAAATCTCTCCTAAGCCTATCTACTTCTTCAGGCGTATAGTAAGGTTTTGGAGGTGTGTGTGGTTGGGAGGGTTGAGAGCTAGGTGGGCTAAGAGGTTGAGAAAGGGGCGTGCTAGGTGTTGTCCTATAATCGTATCTTGGGACATAGGTTCTACTTGGAGATTCTGGGCCTCTATCATAAATGGGAACATAGGTTGTTCTAGACTCTGGAGTTGTTGTTTGATAGTAATAAGGATAGGGGGTTATTCTTTGTTGATGCCTCTCCATATAGGCTCTCCTTATATCGAAGACTTGCCTAACTATGTGAGTTACTTCCTCAGGCTCAGCGGTTGAATTTCTTAAAATTACATCATGCAAGGCGTAGGGATCCTCTTGGAGGACTTTGTTTGTCTTAAATAGGTAGAGAATCCACCTTCTTTTATCTGGTTTCAGTCCAGGTAGTAGGGACAATCCCTCTTTTAAGGATTTAAACATCTCCTCGAACATCTCCTCTCGCCAATGCTTGGGTGGTGCCACCTCTGGTTCCTCCTCAATTACCCTCTCCTCAACTTCTTGCTCCTCCCTAACATCTGGTTCCTTCTCAACAACGAGCTTCTCGCCAATGGATTCCTCAGGAACTAGAGAGGGTTCGTGATGCTTCTTGAAGTGCTTTGAAAATGCGTATTTATTGGTGTATTCCCTGTTACAAAGCACGCATACAAATTTGTTCCCTCTTTTCTCAAGAAAAGCGTTGAATAATCTCTTATCACTATGTTCCTGAAGCCAATGGCTAGCTAATTCCTCAGGAGTGTTGAAAGGAGCACCACACTCGGGACACGTATATCCCTCGCTCATAAATTTATTGTTAGAAAAAATTATTTAAATATTTTGCACCATTGGAAAATTATGGGTAACTCCGATTACGATGTCGTGGTTGTTGGGGGTAGCTTAGCTGGGTTATCAGTTGCCATATCTTACGCATTACATGGAGGGGAGAATATCCTTGTTCTCGAAAAGAAAAAGAAGCCAATTCACGATTGCGCTGGAGGAATTGCTAAATTCGCTCTCGATGAAATATCAAAACTACTTGAGTTAAAGAGAGTTGTTAGCTTCATTGACAACGAAATTTACTCCTTCGGTATCATAACGAAGAGGTCTTGTATTTTTGTTGAGAAAGACTATGAGGAAGATCCTTTGGGATATGTAATTGATAGGGTTAAATTTATAGAGCATCTCACAAGGAAGGCTAAGAGGCTTGATGTCGAGGTTAAGAGAGGAGTAAGTTTTGAAAATGCTGTGAGAAAGAGAGATGGTTTCAGAGTTACATATAGAAATCATAGGACTAATTTCGTGACATGCAAGTATTTAGTTGGAGCCGATGGAGCTTTAAGCAAAACTGGGGCTTTGATGGGTTTTGAAGTACCAAGCGGGGATGATTTACATATTTGTGCTCAAAAATGGCTACAATTCGGGGTGGAAGATATCAAATTACCCTATGAGGGTTACTTCGTCGAAAACCCCCAAGATCCCGATGATATGATAATAATCTATCACGATAGGGAAGAAACGCCCAAGGGGTACCTTTGGATATTCCCCCAAGGAGGCTATGAATTTAGGGTGGGCATTGGAGTTCCTCAAGGTTATGGAGCCCCCTACGAATACCTAGAAAGGTGGATTAGGAAGTATTTGGAGAGCTACACAACCCTTGATAAGATAGGTGGTGTTGTTCCAACAGCTAAGCCCTTCAAGGAAGTCGTTAAAGGTAATTTCGCTTTAGTAGGTGACGCAGGAAGGCAATGCTCGGCATTGCATGGGGGAGGGATGTACTTTGGTATGGTATCTGGCTATCATCTAGGTAGGGCTTTGGCTAATGATAATTTGAAAAATTATCAAAAATGGTATAGGGGGAATTTGTATAAAATCTTGAAGTTGCACTACCTAGCGAAGAGAACTATATATTGCATGAGTGATAGGGATATGGATCACCTAATGGGTATTGTTGTTAGGGTGGCTTCAAAGGATTTGATGGCTCTCTCTAGCATTACTTTCGAGGATATACAAAAGATATTTAGGAAAGTTGCGTTGAGGTATATTCTAAGGAAGCCATGGTTACTTGTTAAGTTGTTAACTTCTTAGCAGAGTTTTGCGTTCTAAATTCTAGAACAAAAATAGAGGAATTTTGGTGGGTGTTACATATGTAACACAAGGCTTTTTCTTCCTTCTTTCATCCTAAATCGACACGAGAATCCTCAATTCGCTATTTAACGAAAGGATTTAGCTCCCTTAACCTCAAAGCGTTTGGTTTCAACCCTAAAGCGTTCTCAATGGTTCCCCTAATTACATAGCACTTCCACCAATACTTCCTCGTGAATACCGTATTCCTTTCCTTCGTCATGAATTTCCTCAACCTCTTAAATCCTTCGCTTGTAAATCCCCAAACCCAAATATCAGTCGTTAATCCCTTGCCATTGGAAACATCGCAATCCTTCCATAGGAGAATCCTTACATATTTCTTCCAAACCATCGGGGTTGGCGTAACAACCTCTTTCTTCTCCCCATAGAATGGCGTTTTTCCATGGGTGCTTATGTCAATGTATCTCTCAATGACCTCAATAGGGACTTGAATGCTTGCTTGACCAAGAACTCTGTAGTAGCAAGCGTTTATGATGCTTCTGAGGATTGGGGTAAGAGTATCTACCAATTCTTTATCGCTTAATTTGTCCCAATCAGGGTGCTTCATCTCCAATATTTGTTACTGAGCATACCTTTATAAATGAGTTATGCTATAGACCATTATAGCATGCACGAGATCACGACAATTCAGGTATCAAAGGAAGTCGCCAGAAAATTAAAAGAGTTATTCCCTGGAGCTACTTACGAGAGTGCGATTCTCCAATTGCTAAAGGAGGCTGAAGAGGAGGAATATATTACCATCCCAGCGACAATCGACTCTGGTGCTTCAAAAGAATTCTCCGAGACGAATAGATACGATGGTAGGCTCAAGAAGATTATAGTTGACTTCGACCTTGCGTGTTCAGGTAAGGTTTACTTCTCCTTTAGAATCGACTCGAAGGAAAAAAGAAGAAGAACCATCGTCCCAGAAATTCCCCTTAGGAAGCCTCCTCTCGAATTAAACCCAAACAAGCCCGTGAAGAGTGGTGACAAATTCACGATGGCCTTAAAGAACAAAGGGGAATATCCCCACGATATTACACTATTTTGCATAATAAAAACGAGAGGTGAGACGCAATGGTAGCTGAGAAAAGCATAGGCACATTAAGTGTGGTAGGTGGGGATAAGCCAGACTTTGTGCAAGAGGTATTTAGAAGCAAGCAAATCTACGGATATCAATTGGAGTATGGAGAATCGCTCCTTTGGGGCTCTTTACTATGCGTGGAAACTCCAAACCCTTTGTTGAACAATGCGAGAGGGCCTTTAGCCCCAGATGAGGAGGATTATCTAATAAATCCCGTTACGGGTGGCGATTACGCCTACATACCTCCAGGGTATGATTTATTGTTTAAGGTAGTCTTTTGCGACTTCGACCAACCTCTACAAGTCGATATAATAATTCTTGAGCTCGGGAACTATCCCTTCGCCAGAACAACGTATCTTCCAGAGGAAGGCCCCCTACAAACCTCCCCTGTTGGCACAACAAAGGGGGACATTGTTGGAGTCGATAACCCAATGACTATTAGGATTAGGGTAAAGAATATAGGTAATGATTACGCAACTGGAAGGGTGCAATTTGGGGGATTCGTAAAAGAAGGTGCGTACACATGGAGGTAAAGATTAAATGCAAATGCAAACATTGTGGCAAAACATTTGAGCGAGACGGTAGTGTAACTAAGGTAAAATGCCCACATTGTGGTAAGGAGAATGTTTACTACCCCGTGCAAGTTGGAAATGTAAAATTTTGGCACATGTGATGAAAAATGGGGTGGTTAGCTGGTAGAAAAATAAAAAGGGAGAAGAAAACAGGAACAACTACGGACGATTGGGAAACCGTATTTAACGAATACTGTGGGGACTTTTCGACTAAAATAGTCTATGTGAGGAACACTGGGGCGAATAGCTTGGATTACGAGATAATTGGTGATTTGGACGATCTCGGAGAGGATGATGTTAGCGTTACAAGTGGTAGCTTGGCAAGTGGCGATGTTTTAGTAGCCGAAATCACAAGAAATTATTATAAGCTTAAGCTTAGGGTGAGAAGCACAACCGCTGGATCAAGCACGGACTATGTCGCGAAAATTAACTTTCAGGTATAGGGAAAAGGTAAAGTGTGATGCATGCAAGAAGGTAGATGAAGGTGTTGAAATAGTCACTAGAGTACTTTTCATCTTCCCCATCAAAAGGTATATTTGCGAATCTTGCATATCCAAAATATTCAAAAAATTTAGTCCTGAGAAATAATGGCGATCAAATATTACACCGATAAGGCAATAGCAAGAGTTGAACGAGTTGATATTCCATCCGAAGCCTTCGCGGAGGTTGATTTAGTTAAGGAAGTCCAAAACATAAGAAGCGGTGTTGTTGAGGTAGTAGGACTTGGGGAGGGAATTGCTCAAGAAAGCACGCTAACGGGAATTCGTGGCGTTATTGAAACACATCTCCCTAGCATAGATGATAAAATAACAACGGTTGACACGGACAACGTTATCTTATCAACAGGTAAAATTGGCGTCATTTCAAGGGATTACCTAAGTGACAAAGTTATTGATGATGTCATTGCTCCAGGAAGCGTTATTACGGGAAGTACGCATATAAGCATATCAAGATTTGGAAAGATAACGATTTGTGGCGTTGCTGAATTTGATGGAACTATCTATGTGGATTGCTCACCACTCGGAACTAATAATTACCTGAAGGGAGTTTACGAGGAAGCAATAAGCTCGGGAAAGCCATTCGTGGTAACTTTCGAGGACAAATTCGATTATGTGTTGCCTAGAATCGAAAATGCTTCCATAACAACTGGCATTGCCCGAGTATTCGTTAATCGACAAATTTAAAAACCAGAAAAATAATTAGAAAATATTAAAATGTGTGCAGAAATAAGACGCGATAAAATCCTCCTCGAAGAAGGCGGAAAATTTAGAGCTTTAGCAAAAGTAGGAGACACAATAGAAATTCAGGACGAAACAGAGACTACTGTTATGGCTTTAGAGTCTCATGCTTCTAGACACGCCGATGGTGGTGACGATCCTCTACCAGATTACTCAATTAGCGAATCAATGCTACAAACGGGAAGCGTTACTGTTAACAAGTTCGCTGTGCACTTAGGAGAGCTTGGGCCAATCCCAGACGTAGTTACTGAGTATTCATTCCCCTACACATTACCTTCTGCACCAAAGCAAGCGATTGTAACGCCAACAACGGGAGGAGTAATGGGATATGTTCAAGTAGATTCGCTAATGACGACTGGAATAAGCTTAGTGGCAAATGTGAGCGGTGTTAAAGCCTTAGTAACTGTATTGCTTTAGTGAAAAATGAGGAAAGACATACTTGACGCATTCGTAAAGGCATTAGCAAGGTTTAACCTAGCCTGTGATGAAGTTGAAGTCCCAGAGGGTGGTGTTTTATATATAGCGAGTGGGATAGAATTTGCTTGCACAAAATTAGTTTGTAGAGGAAAGGTAAGGGTAGAAGGGAAATTAAAGGTGATCTAAAGATGATAACGGTATCTCAACCAAGGCTATACACGCCTGAGGAGAGGAAGTATTATGTAGTTATTGAGAGGGAGAATCCACTTCCTGATTGGGATTATATGAGAGAAGTAACAATTGACAATACTCAGAATTCAAATACCTTGAGCGACTTTCAAGTCCAAATAACTTTAGACACGGCTAGCTTGATATCCAATGGTAAGATGAAGAGCGATTGTGGGGATGTAAGGGTTTACGACCCTAATACGGAGTCTTTATTGCCCTATTGGGTTGAGTCAGGAACAGAAAACACCTCAAGCACGAAGATTTGGGTTAAAGTTCCTAGCATCCCAGGTGGTGGTAAAAAGACCATTTATTTGTTCTATGGGAATCCTGATGCAACGAGCAAAAGCAATGCAACAGCAACTTTTGATTTTTATGATGATTTTGAAGGAACGAGTTTAGATACGAGCAAGTGGGATATTTACAATTCACCAAGCATAAGCATAAGCGACAGCGTAATGACAATTTCAGGAGAAGGCGTAACAACCACACCAGACTTTATAAAAAGCAAAGCAACATTCGGTTATGATTATATTCTTGAGGCTTATGTAAATCAGGATTTCACGGACGGAAGCGCTGGTGGTATCGGTTTTGCAGAAGGAAACGGTTACACATACCCGCCCAGCACGAATGTAGCGATGTACATAGATTGTAGTAGTAGTACTAACACTATATGTTTTGTTACTGAAGATGGAGCAAATCGTAATATATATGAACCAGGTTCATACACAGGAGGGTGGACTACATTTATACTCAAAAGGACAAGCAGTAGCGTATATTTCAAGTTTGCAAGCTATGAGTGGACATCAACAAGCTATTTGCCATCTGGAGATCTCCCAATTCATGTGGGAGGTTATGAATCTGATGTTAGTAGCGCTCAATCTTTCAGCTTTCAAGTTGACTGGATAAGAGTTAGAAAATACGCAGACCCAGAACCAACAACAAGCGTAGGAGTAGAGCAACCAGGAGGAGATATAAAAATGAAAGTAGAGCGTTCTTGGTAACTATTCTTTCCACACAGGCTCAAATTCTCTCCCCTTCCACACGCAAGAGTCAACTATATGCTTGCAAAATATATTCCCTAGCACAAGAACCTTAAATCCACATTTCCTCGCTTTTATGCAAAAATCAATATCCTCGCTCACTTCTCTTATCTTTATCTCGCTCCCAACTTCGTAGTCGCACTTATACTCAAACCAAGGAAAATATCCTTTCTCTTTCATCACTTCAAAAACCTTCCTTTGAATTAAAACGAAGCCAAGTGCGGTTGCGTCAGCGTATCCTTGCTTCCCAATTAATTTCTCAATATCGAAGGGCTTGTATGTCTTCTCCTTCTCATCCCAAACATAAACATTTGGCACGAGCCTTGAGGTGTAGTAAAGCCCAGAAATAATTGGATAGTCAAGAGAAATCATGTATCTTATTACCAGAGGATTAAATTGCCATTTCTTCGTGTTTACGTCATAATACATGGGAATAACGTCACTGTCTAGGAACATAAGATGGGTGCATCCTTCCTTCAAAGCCTTAAGGGTTGCTCTATTCCTAGCTTCATCAATTCTATAATGCTTGCTAACATAGAATGCTTGGGGCAAGCGTGTATGAATAACTAGTTGTATGAAGTGCAAGACCCAAGACATATCAACCTTGTCCTTTAGGGGAATTATGTAGCCGAGCTTAACTTGTCTCTCTAGCTCCCAAGCCCCGGGCATATTATATATTTGGTGTACTTGTTAAAAAATAATGAGGAAGGTTTGCCTTATCATAGTTGATTCTTTAAGATATGATGCAATTACCCTAGATGATATTCCAAAAAATTTTCATTTTGCGAAGTGTCGTTCATTAGCCAATACCACAGAACCTAGCATCGCAACGATTTTGACGGGTAAGCCTCCAGAATTGCACGGAATAGTTAGATTAGGGCAAGCAAACGCTAGAGAGTTGCTAAGAAAGCATGAGCTTCTTCCGAATTTATTTGAAACTTCATTCATAGCAAGCCCAGCGATAATCTTTCATGAGTTTTTCACCTACGCCTCTCAAGAGAAATATATTGAGGAGCAAGTAGTAGAGGCTAGAAAATACTTAGATAAGGTAGAATTTGTTTGCCTGCATTGTATGAATTGCCATGATCTGAAATTAAACAATCCTGAGCTTGCCTATGAATTCTATGAAGGTTACGAGCCAATACCAAAGGAAATTATGAATTGGAAACCACCTTCAGGCTTACCCAGGCCTTATGAGCATATATTTAGGCAAGGCGATGCTGGTTGGTTGAAGGCTTTATACAAGGCATGCGTTAAGGAAGTCTTCAAGCATATAAGAGAGTTCGTTGAGTCACTAAGAGATTGGTTAATTGTTATAACAGGTGACCATGGAGAATCGTTTACCTATTGGCATCATGATGGAGTTTATGAGCGTGAGGTTTTCGAAGTTCCTTTGATTACGAACTTCCCTCTTGCAAAGGAGGAGTATACCCACACGGAAATTTATAGCTTGATACAAACATGGACTTCAAAAATAGATGTCAATTTAGATAGAAAGGTAAAGAAGTCTTTAAGTGTCATAAAGGAGGCTTTTGAAAGGTTCGAAAGACTTGGTGCATGCTTCACGGGTGGAAAAGACTCAACCGTGATGTTACATCTAATAAAGCAAGTTAGAGACCCACTAGACATTCCAATATTTTTCATAGACACGGGGAGGCACTTCCCAGAAATCTACGAGTTCGTTAATTCCTTGGCAAAGGAGTGGAATCTTAACCTAGTGATCGCTAAGGACTTATCTTTGCTAAAGGATTACGATAAGCTATCAAAGAGGGAAAAAGAGCTTGCATTGGGCGAATATAAAATAAAAATGATTCAAAAAATAATAAAAGAATACAAAATACAAGGGCTTTTCGTAGCTATTCGCTGGGATGAATGTGAGGCAAGATCTCGTGAGGTTTACTTCTCAGAGAGGGAAGATCACGTTAGAATACATCCTTTGTTGCACTTCTCAGAGAGGGATATTTGGGAGTACATTCGCAAGTATAATGTGCCCTATTGCAAGCTATACGATCTCGGATATAGAAGTATAGGAGATGATAAGGATTTAGTGAAGCCAGTTCCCCCAGGAATGCCTGAGAGAGCTGGAAGGGAAATAGCTAAGGAGAAAATTATGGAAAGATTGCGTTTGTTAGGATACTTTTAGACACATCAAAAAACTTTATAAATCATTGGGTTACTACCCTATTATGGTTGACGTTGTGTTAGCAGTATCATTCAGCTACGAGAAGAACAAGATTATAATGAAGTTATTAGAAGATTTCAGAGACATGATAAACTTTTGCATTGGGAAAGCATTGCAAAACAACGTAACTTCTTATGCAAAGCTAAGGAAATTGGTTTACGAGGAATGGAAGGAAAAATGGAATTATTCAACTCATTTTTGTCATTCAGCATGCAAGATTGCATCATCAATGCTTAAATCATGGAGGAAAAAGGTAAGAAAAGGAGAAGCCAATCCTAACAAGCCACCTAAAGCCAAAAAATTGTTTATAAGGTTTGACCCCCAACTTGTAAAGTTTGAAGGTGATAAGTTGAGAATATCAATTAAGCCAAGGCAATTTGTTTATGTTCAGCTTAAATATGGAGAATACCAGCGAAAGTTCATTGAAGAATGGAGAAAAGGTAAGTTGAAGGTAGGAGAGATTTCTATGAATGGTGAGAAAGTAATAATTCCATTTAGAAAGGAAGTGGATTTAACGAATCCAAAGGATTGGATTGCAATTGATATAAATGAAAGCAATGTAACTGGAGTTAGCTCAAATCCCAATGTTCTGAGAATTGAACATGGATTAAGGACTATTCACACAACATATTTTGAAATAAGGAGAAGAATTCAGAAGCTATCAAAGTATAATCCTATAACATCTAAAAGACTTATGGAGAAGTATTCTGGAAGAGAGAAAAGGAAATCTTATGATTTGTGTCATAAAATAGCTAAGATAATTGTTGATTTTGCTAAAGAACATAATCTTGGAATAATCATGGAAGATCTGAAAGGTATTAGGAAGAACATAAACAAAGGCAAAAACTTGAATCGTAGATTGCATTCATGGAACTTTGGAAAGTTACAGTTCTTCATCGAATACAAAGCCAAGCTTAACGGAATTCCTGTAGCTTATGTTAATCCTTATAAAACATCAAGCCTTTGTCCAAGATGTGGTGATGATTTAGCACCGAATGGGCAGAGGCTTATGAAATGTAGAAAATGTGGTTATGAAAATGATAGAGATGTTGTAGCTTGCTTAAACATGCTCAGGATGAGGGGAGTTTCCGTTCCCCCTGAATGCCTCTCTATGAAACTTGGAGAGAGGAACTCCTCAAGGTTGTTAAACACCTTGAGGAGAGAACGGCAAAGCCAACGAGAGATAGCCAACCTTACCCCCATGTGTTGCATCCTGAGTGGTTGTTCGATGATGAGGAATTTCTTGACTTTGTTGAATTGTTTGGTGGCAATGCTAAGATTTTTCGGATAAGTAATAAATTTTATGAAGGATATGCTTCAGTAATATTTTTGTAAAGCAAGGTTTCCACCGATGATTATGAACAGTATTGCAATAGGCTTAACAAATCGGTGTAATCTTAGTTGTATCATGTGTAGGCGAGGAAATAGGAAATTTCCAATATATGATCGTTCGCTTGATGAATTAAAAGCAATTGTTACAGCGCTTAAGCCCAAATGGGTTGAAATCGGAGGAGATGGTGAGAATACTTTACATCCCAAATTTACTGAAGCTTTAAGATTACTAAAGTCTCTAGGGTTTAAGGTAGGAATTACAACAAATTTGAATGTGAATTCCCAAGATGTGCTTAATGCAATAATCAAATATGCTGATAGAGTCAATATTTCAGTTGATGGGGCTACTAAAGACACTTATGAAATGATAAGGGGAGGAGATTTTGATCTAGTCATGAAAAATATGATGTATTTACGGCAGAATGGAAAAACATTTAACATAAATTTCGTAATCCTGCGCTACAACATTGATGAGATTCCATTAATCTATAAACTTGCAAAGAGATTAGGCGCTGGAGTTTTATTTTTGTATCCTGAATCTCTCGATAAGCATACCGATGAATTGCATCCTTTCTGGGAGATGAAGAAGCTAGAGAAATACAAACACATCATAAATAAACCATTCAAACCATCTCTTAGAGAGGATGATTGTCCACAACTTAGTAATCCTACTATAACATTGGATGGGAAAATGGCTTGTTGTTTTGGAAGATATGCCATTCATTGCAACATCAACAAAGTTGAAAGTTGGTTTATGGGTACTAAAGTTGATGTGGATCCTCAAGATTTTATCTTTGGCGACTGGAGAAATCCCAATAAAAACAAGTTGCAAAGGCTAGAAAACATAATCAAAAACAGCAGAAAAACTTACAGCTCTCTGGATGAATTTATTAAGGCGAGATGGAAAGCAAAGCATATATGTGAGGTTTGCCCAAATAGATACAGATTAGCATGTTAAGGAAGTTATTATTGATTATAGACTCTCTTAGGATTGATTGCATTAGTGAGGAAATAACACCTAATTTAATTGAGTTGAGCAAAGAAGGAACTTTAAAGACCATCTATGCAGTGAACAACAATACAGAACCATGCCTAGTAGCTATTTTTACAGGAGTTCATCCTTTAGATTCAGGCTTAGTTGGGCTTGGTCAAAGGGATGCCTACAGGATTCTATCAAGAATTTTAACACCCAAAGATTGGGTAGTTTATTCATCAGCAATCTTGTTTGAACCATTCTTTAAGTTCAAACGATGTAGATATCTAAAGCAAATTAATTTGGATAAGTTAAAGAGATTTAAAGGCTTGGTTATAGTCCATACAATGGAATGTCATGACTATTATTGTGATGATGAGCGATGGTTAGATTTTTACAGAGGTTATGAACCTATACCAGAAGAAAGAACTCTTGTAGACCTTAGTAAGGCTTTTGGATGGGGTAAACCTTGGGAATCTATAGTCAAAACTAATGATGCTGGGGAGCTTAAAGCAAGATATCTAGGCGCTCTAAACAAGATTGATGAGTGGGTTGATAGAATTAGGGAAATCTTTGATGTAATCATTGTAACAGCTGATCATGGAGAGCTATGGGGTGAAAATGGCGTGGTCTTTAGACATCAAACATTACATGATCTAATAGTTAAAGTACCTTTAATTTCAAACATTGAGATTGATGCTGATGACCAAACTGAGATTTTATATCCTAAAAAACCAAAAGAATACATCGTATCGACCGAGAATACATGGCAATCTGGAATCCGTGTTGATGTTGATGGTAAATCCCTTACTCATTATTGGAACAAAATATATAATTTACCTAATTGGGTCGGTGATATGGATCTTAAACCATTTGTATTGCAAGAAAAGAAAAGATTTCCTAAGAGATTACCAACTCTAATAGAAGGTCAAGATTTGAGATTCTTTTTAAGTAACTAAAAGAAAATTTTATTTAAAGTTTTCTAACAAAAATATTAATAGAGGTTCCTCGCCTATATGGTGCTGTAATATTTTTGTAAGGGAGGATGGCATACGGGTTAAGAAAAGTAGAAGCCGTTGCAGAGGGAATAACTTGGGAAGAAGTCAAAAACAAGCTAGAAACTGAAGGAGCTAAGAACAAGGCTTATGATAGCGATGTTGATGGCGTTTTGGATTTGGCTGTGATTCCTGTAATAACACGAAGCAAATTGGAGTATCCGACTGAGGATGTTACTTTTGCGTATTTACACGCTATTAACAAGCTTACATTTGAGCATTATTATTCTGATGAGTATCAAATAATGATAACAGCAGATAGCTTTGCAGACAAAGCAGTGGAAGTTTGGAGTGCTGGAGATTACTCGTTAATAGGTGGAAGACAAGCTGGAGGAGATGGTTATCATGTATATCAAGACTCTGGACTGTCAACGGCGGATTTTGTGTTAAGGAAAATTATCGGTACTACTTCAACTGTATTAGGGACTGAATCTGTAGATTTGAGCGCTGATTGGGGAGGGTTAATAAAAATAAGTTGTGCAGGTTCGACTATTGAGGCGTATAGAGTTGATATGGCTACACCAAAGGTATCTGTAACAGATACAGAACTTGCATCAGGAGGATTTGGCATGAGTTTTGGTCATAGGAGTGGTTATACTCAATGTAACCCTCTCTTAGCTATTCTAAGAGCACCCTCATCACCAGCACCTAAGCCTAAGAGTATTGTTGAAGTAGAAGTTATTGGAAGTGGAACTGAAGAAGACCCATTTAGACCTAACCTAAAGCAAGAGCTAAGCAAACATGATAAGTTTGGCAATATTGACAAGTTAAGCGTTACGTGGGGAGTTTTTGACCACAAACCAGAGCATAACACAATGCTAATCACAATCACAGGTGGCAATCAATACACAGGCGATAAGGCTATTGAAAAGCAAATAGAACACGCAAAGCGTAAGAATTTGAAAGTAGTAAAGCCACCGAAGGATTATCATGAAGCATGCAGAGTTTATAATGAGCTCAAGAAAGAATTTAGCGAATGGATAGCGGGAAAAGATAACTTTGCATACATGACGCTTGGGCATGAAGACTTTGAGGCAATGCAAGTCGCAGATACTTATCACGGCAATATTATTGATGGAATAAAGCCAGATGCTTATAAGAATGTGCCCGAGTTTGAGATGAGAAGAACACTAAACATGTGGAAAGAACGCTTGAAGAGGGTAAAGGTTATGAAATCTGAAGCAGAAAAACATTTGGAGAAGATTGAAAAAGTTGAGCGTGTTGGGTGGTAGATGCAAGCATTCAAACGCTTTAAAAACTACATAAGCAAGGTGAAAAACAAAAACGCAAATACGCAAGCTATGCTTAACGAGATAATAAAACACTTCAGCTGGCTCTTCCACGTATTGTTCGGCATAGCCACGGTTATAAGTGCGAAGATAAGCTTTGTGCTACCTCCGATTTTCTTCCTAACCTTTGTCCTTTACGAATTCGACGAGGAGTGGAATCTGGGGGATCATGCTTTTGAGGAGTTGAGAGAGTATGGAGCTGGGTTGTTCATTGGCTTTGTCATCATAATCGCAACTTCGCAATCCTTTTGAAAACCCTATCCTTTTTGCTCAGAACTTTCAGAAAAGCGTAATGCTTCCACAAGCTCGTTCCTGCTCTCCTGTAGATAATTTCACAGAGCCTTCTGTAGCGAAGGTTTCCATATCTATCGAGCTTTGCTTCCATGAAGCTTCCTCTTACCATACTTCCTTATGCAAATTATCCCATCTCAACAAGGAGATCTATAATATAGGAGGATACTTTATCACTTCCTCCATTCGATGAGTAAATTGGCTCTACATGTAAAACTTGGATTATTTTTCCCTCTATTTCAAAGCTTTCTCCTAGAGCTATTCTTTTCCTAATTATTTTTATCTTCGTCTTTTCTTTCTCTCTAACCATTCACACCACCTCCTGATACAAATACCACCTTAGGAATTTTATTATTGGCGTTATATCGTCAACGGTCATCGGAGTAAAATAAATCACAAAATGATCCTTTTCCTCGTGCATTTCTTCAAATTCTCTAAGCTCATCGTAATTATCAGTTATTACATGATCCAAGCAATCCAAGCAAACTGCACACTCGAAATTGCATCCTTTTTGCTCATCTATTTCCTTCTGCACTTTTTCAAGGTAGCTTAGGATGAATTTTAGCCTCTCCATCATATTTCAGAAGATTTCGTCTTAACACCCCAATCCTTCGGAGCTTTCTCAATTATTTCCTTAATTTCCTCCTCAGATGGGGATTTTAGCCTAGCACAAGGGAAGCTCGCTCGGACTAACTTCCTAAAGTCTACTGCGGAAACTTTGCTTCTTATCTTTTCTTCTATTGCAATTATCTCTAGTTCCTCAAGCACAGCTTTGTAAGCTTCTCTTAAGCCTTCATAGTAAGCAAAATTAATTCTTATACCTTCACGCAGGCTTTGCCACATTAAATCGTCTATTTCTTCTATCCTTTTCTTGATTCTCATTATGAGGTTATCTATTTCTTTCATCTCAACTCACTCCATTTATTTTCTTAAGAAGAATTAGAGGGCAATTACCCACAAACTCTACCTCTGCAACTTTATACCCACTCACGAATTCGCTTACTCTAATTTCCTTCTTACATTGCATGCATATAAAAGTCATTTTTATTAAACAACCACTTCTAGAGTTTTTATAATCAACACAAGTATTAAATACCTCTCTTTTTCCTCTGCAAGAACATTCCCCTTCAACTTTAGCATTCTTTGAAGGACTATAAAGAAGGAAGTCTTCACTCGACTCTAGCACCTTCCCAACTTTTGGTCTTATTAAACCTTCTTTGCTCATAATTAGTCTTATTTTTGCAACTATAAAAATCTTTCGATTTTTCAATTGCAAAAATCAAACAATTTGTGCCTTTGCTATGTTTTCGATAAGTCTTTTAGCTTCTCCCTCCTCTAGAAAAGCATTCTTGCATGTAGGACACTCCTTTTCACCATGGGGGATTACCTCGCCACACGATGGGCATCTAACGGGAGCTCTCTCCTTTATTTCTATTTTCCTCCTTCCTCTTGCAAGAGTATCTCTTAAAATGACTAGCCCCCACTGGATTTTAACGTAGCCCTGTTTCTCTAGCTCCCTTAGCCAGAATCTCGCCAGATAGTCTGGGATGTTTATGTCTTGCCTGAGGGCGTCGTATTTCACGTACCTTAAGCCAGCCTCGTAGAGATCTCTAAGGTAAGTAACCAACTTAGCTATTTTTGGCTTTGTCATTTTTTCGAAAGATTGACAAGAGGAAGTATTTAAAGGTTTCGCTTAGCAAAGCTCGTATATGCTTGGAGCCACCATTTTAATTAGCTTCCACCTTTCAAACTCTTTTAGCCACTTTCTGATTGTTCTGGGGTCGCTCCCTCTTATTGCTGTAATCGCCTCTTTCAATTTTTTCAGAGGACACTGATAAACTATATTTTGCTTTGCTAAGTAATCTTTCACTTGTTGATACACAGAATAAACCCGGGGTTGTGGATTTGCCTCTTTAACCTCAAATTTGTTTTTGTCGTTAAGATGCGCCGCTATATGGTTTCTGATAGCTACCTCCACTTCAGCACTTAGGATGCCTTTTTGGAATTCCCTGTATTTTTGCTGTATAAGCTCTCTTAGCTTTCTATCCACATCTTCGCTAATCCATACGAGCAATTGAACTTTACGGTCTTTCACAGGCATTTTCATCACCTCCGAGTGTAAAAGTTAACACATAGAAAAGTGGAAAATAAATTTGTGTGCTTCTTGTGTGTGCATAGGGAGGAGAGCAAAGTATAGTCATATGCGAAAAGGAGGAAGCTAAGAGGGTTTTTGCTATGTTGGGTAGCATAAACCAATATTGATTTATGCTTACCTTCTTGATTTTTGATATTTTCATATTTTAATATTGATTTTAATATTGATTTATGTATATTTCGTTTTGAAATGCACACATTTGCATGATTTAATATTGATTTATGTATGAAAAGGAGGAAGCTATGGGCTTCTTTTCATATGCATACTATACCTAGCCCAAGGATGCACACACACAAAAAGCACACAAAAAACACAAATGTAATATTTTAATATTTAAATATTGATACATGTAAAAATATAAAATCTAGCTCACTATGTTTGTCGATATCAAAAACAATCCTAGCAAAAACAACACTATCAACACAAAAATCGACAATGCCAAAGGAATCCAACCCAAAGTCCCTTTTACTCTAATCAATATACCCACAAAGCCTAAACTAGCTGTCATCAAGCCTATTCCCAAAAACAAATCCTTCACATTAACTATTTCAACTCTACCTTGCGACATGTGCATACCCAAGTAAAGCAAAGTAATCAAAATCGATACCAAAATTCCCGCTAAAATACTATTCAACACACCCGACACGTTCATTTGTCCCTTTTTATTTATCTTCTTTGGAATTTAAAAAACTTTCGGAAAAGAAAAAAATAGCTCTGAGTCGCCGTTCTCTCCTCAAGATGAGGAGTTCCTCTCTCCAAATTTCATTGAGAGGCTTTCAGGGGGAACGGAGACTCCCCTCATCCTGTGGCTTTATTTCGGTGCTAATTTCCACCACATCTTAAGATTGCCCCTTGCCCCTTTTTGTTACCACCTTTGAGTAGCAAAATTTAAAAATTTTTGGGTGTTACATATGTAACATCCACTTTCGAAAGATTTTTATAATTGCAAATTCATTTTTAAACTTATGAAGAGGAAGCCCAGATACGAGCTTAGAAAGAAAAAAACTTGGCTATGGATTTACAATTACCTAAAGGAGAAAGGTCACGACTACCCTTGGAATATGTGGAAAAAATATTGCGAGTTTTGCGAAAGCGAGGGTTTGCACGTCCCCACGTACCATAGCTTTATACAATACATAAGGCAACTTAGAAAGAAGGGATTAATTAAGCTAGTTAAGGTCGAGAAATCGCCTCAGGTTGGAGCTAGAGAAAGAAAGTACTACGCCATTGCTAGCGATAACCTGGAGGATTGGAGGAACGTTTGGAACTAGCACGAGGTGGTTTTATGAAAGTTGAGAGGGAATTCTTCCAGTACTACCTCGAATATAGAGTTGGGAGCCAGGAAGAATATGGGGTGCTCCTGGCTAGATTTATTTCGAGAATATGCGAGAGATACCCCATGGTCGATTACAGAATAAGTGCCTCCTCAAACCTTAAGGTGGTTATGTACTTCGGAGGGGATAACGAGATCGAGCTAAAATACGCGCCTCCTCCCTACGTTGGGGAGTATCACAACACGAAAGCTTTTCTCCAAATTTCGTGCAAAACCGAAAAATTGCTTAAGGAGTGCCTCGACATCTTTAAAGCAACTCTGGTTGAATGCGAATTGGCTAAGGGTGAGAAGAATTGAAGATAAACCTCATAGCCATAATAGGGGATTCCAGAAAAGTCCTTAGGAAGCTACCAAACAACTTCTTTCAGCTTGTGGTTACCTCCCCACCTTACTTCAACCTAAAGGACTACGGTAAATCGTTTGAAGAGGGGAATCTAGGTGCCATAAATAACTTCGAGGTTTTCATGGAGGAGATAAACAAGGTTTGGAGGGAGTGCTTTAGGGTTTTGAAACCAGATGGCAAGCTTGCCATAAATGCAAGCGATGTCTTCGATAAGGTTAGGGTGATGGGTAAGGATGTACAGGTTAGGACGCCTATAAACGAGAGATTCGTCCTTGAGTGCGTAAAGATGGGCTTCTTATATAGAGCCAAGATAATATGGTACAAGCATGCTAGCACGGGTGAGGATAGGTGCGCTGGGACGTTCCCATATCCCTACAATTTGCTATTTTGGGATGCTTCCTTCGAGGAAATAAACATATTTAAGAAGCCAGGGAATTACCAAAAGAGACCTAAAGAGGTTGAGGAGATGAGTAAAATAACAAAGGAGGAATATACCAAGCATGCGAAGCCAATTTGGGAGATCCCTGCGGTTAGGCAAAAGGGACATTGTGCCATGTTCCCCGTGGAGCTACCAATGAGGTTGATTAAGCACTTCACCTTTGTGAAGGATTGGGTTCTCGATCCATTTGGTGGAAGTGGGACAACCTTGCTTGCTTGCAAAAAATTAAAGAGAAATGGGGTGATCGTGGAGCTAAACGAGGAATATTTACCCCTGATAAAGGAGAAAGTAGGTTGGGGTCAACAAAGTTTAGAGACTCAATACAATTATAAAATAATATTTGAGGACGAGCTCGATGGCTTCCAAGAAGTACTCAGGAATTTGTAGTGGATGTGGGAAGAAATCAGACAAGCTAACGCCATATCTAGGCATGTTGCTGTGCGAGGAATGCCTCAAGGAAGTTGAGGAGCTTGGAATAAAGCTAGCCAAAGCGATAGGTAAGGTATTCGGTGTAGAGGAGGAAAGGGCTGTTGAAATATATCGTGAATCGGTGAAGGAAGTAACCGAGTTGTATGAGAAATACATAGTCGATGAGAAGAAAGATGTCGGCTAAATATTTGAAAACTTTGTTTTATTGGGGGGGTGAGAAAGATAAAGAATTAGAGAGGATAGCTGAGGAAATATTTGAGAAATGCAAGGATTTCTTCACGTGGTATGGCATGAAGCCTTGGGTATTTTATGATAGTTCCGTATTTTGTAGCGCCCCCATTACCAAAGGATACTTGAGAATCGAACTATATTGGGCTGGAAGAATCTATGTTGATATAAAGCCTGAAATAAGGAGACATCATCCTTATCCATACAGGTTAACCTTTTCTCGAAGACCTAAATGGGATATACAATTCTTTACGTATGTGACGAGGAAAGATTTGGAGAATGTTACCCTAGAAGATGATCACTGGACCGTTAAGTTTCTTGGGGATAAGAAAGGTCTCTTAAATTTCCTAAAAAATTGGAAGGATGTCATTATTGAGGAATTGAATCGAAAGCTTTGCTCCGTAGCTCTAGAAAAGCTCTAATCTTCCTTATGTTACATATGTAACTTTCCAATTGCAAAATCGAAAGATTTTTATAGTTGCAAAAATACTATACCATAAGGTGAGAAAAATGAGAAAGAGATGGAGATCTAATAAGCTAAAAGAGGAGGTAATAAGAATATTGAAAGAAAACAACGGGTCTGTTGACTCAATATTTAGATTAAGACAACTAATAGAGCCAAGACCAGGATCGGGCTCTTTATGGAATATTCTTAGGAAACTTGAAGAGGAAGGTAGGCTCAAACTTGTTAAAGAAGGTAGAGCAAAGAAAGTTGTATTAGCTAGTACGGAGAGAATATCAAAGGAGGAGGTCACTACGGAAATCCTAAAAGATGTTCTAAAATTGCTAATAGATGGTAAAACTCAAGAAGCAATAATAACAATAGTAAAGTATTTAACAAGAAAAGGTGTATTATAGGATGCTTGGTATAAGCATAAGAAGGGAGGATATTGAAAGATTCCAGGCGAATGTGGAGTTTTTCTTGGAGCAACTAGAGGAGCTAAACAAGAATCTTAGAAAGCTCAACAAAAACCTGGAAAAGTTGCTTAAAAAGTGAACATCTCAAGCTAAAACTCCTAAACAAAAATCCTTTATACTAATCTTCCTAAATACTAATATATGCCCGTAGAGGATGTAGCCTTAGGTGTACTTCTGGGAGCCATAACAAGGCAAACTTTATCAGAAATAGGCGAGTTTATAGAGCTTCCAACGATAGTAGCCAATATTTGGGCAAGAACCGACGAGTTGAGGAAAAGACCTTTAAAAAAATACCTAGAAAACACGGAAGGTGAAACCCTAGACCCAAATGAAGTTCTACCGAACCTAAAAATCTACGTCCCTACGCTTGATCCCACAAAGTTGGAGAAACTTCTCTACAAGCCAATAAACTTTCAAGGCAAACCTGGGCTATACATAGAGCTATGGTTTACTGATGAGGTTTATCCACTTAGTAGAAGAATTGACGAAGAATATAGAAAGATTAGAGAGCATATATACGGCATAACAAAGGATAGAGAGGTTTTCATTGTATATAAACGAGGAAAGGATATGTATGTTTACTTCCCGAGAACTTTTGCGTCAATACAACCGTACTACACCTCCAGGCACCTTATAGCTATAAAAAGATTCACGGGGAAAATATATGTAAGAACGTGGAATCACATGTATAACACATGGCCAAACCCTCTTCATGACTACATCGTTTACGACGAAAGTAACTTGAAGATGGAGGAAAAATGAGAGAATGGTTGCAATTGTTTAGATCCCAAACAGCAAGTGCCACATTCATATTGCTTTTGACGTTCTACCTCCTTGGTGGTGGAGAGATTTTCTCCTTAATGGGCTTAGCCCTTATAGTAGCATCCTTGCTCATCCACTACTCAACATTTGGGCAAAACTCCCTCAACGACTTTCTACTTGGCTACGATAAGGAAGACCCTCACAAAAAGCACCATCCCCTCGTATCTGGCAAGATAAAGCCAGAGCAAGCCATAAAGGTCGTTAATGTTATGCTATTTCTAGCGTGCCTCTATTGTATTATTCTGGCACTTCACGGGGCAAACCCAACCCTAGCGTTAATTTCCTCATTCTTGGGGTACGTGTTTGGGAATTGGTACAACTCAGGATTCTCGAAGGTTAGCTTGCTAAAGCCAATACCTATAACCCTCGCTTTCACCTTCATAGGCTTGTATGCTTACTTTTTATCGGCTAAGGAGCTAACAACTCTAGCTATTCTATGCACGTTGTATGTCGCCTTGACGATGTTGTTCCAAATTGGCATAGAGGGTGAGCTTAAGGACTATAAAACCAAGGAGGTAAACATCCTACACAAAATTTCGAAAGATACCTTTGCAACCCTAGGGGTAATTTTGAAAATTGTTAATCTTTTAGTGGGGTTGTATATAGCAACTCTCCTATGGGCAACACTTCACCCCGTGCTAAGAATTACCATCGTGATGGTCTCCTTTCTAACAATAGTAGCAAGCCTATTCATAATGCGACATCTCTTTAACTATGGTTTGATCATCTACGAGACATGCAGAAAGTGTAGGAAGTATGTTGTGAGGTATTGTGCCCTGATGGAGATTTTAACGATATACTACCTACTCATAGTCCTTATCCCTAGGATAGGTTTGGTGAATGTGCTATTCATGATGATCCTTGGCATAGTTTACTTCGTGGCTATGAACAAGATAAATTGGAGGACTCTAGTTGCTCCGATGGTGTGATGAGAGTAGTTAGCTACGATACTTTCATGAAAAAATGTGCAAAATGCAAATATTTAGAAGTGGCGATAATAGAGAACAACTGTGTGAAAGTAATGTGTGGAAAGCCAAGATGCGAGATTGATGAAAAAATTTATAAAAAAGGCAAGGCGTTCTAGCTATAAGCTCATCTTCTTCGTCCAGTTTGTCTTCCACTTCTCAGCGTCTGTTCTGTAGTGTTTTCTCATTCTCTCCTTAGCAGCTGCGTAGTGAGCCTTTATTTTAGGCCCAAAAGGTGTTTTCCTGTAGTTTTCTACCATGGTGTCTAGCATTGCTTCATAGTTCTCTTTCATCTGAGTTTCCTTGGCTTTGTAGTTCTCATACCCTTTGGTTGCTAATTCCTCAAGAGTTGCCATTGTTCCTCACCAATTTAACCAACAGAAATACTTATTTATATAATTTAATGTCCCATTAATTATGAGAGGCAGAAAATCTATAGGCCCAACGAAGGTAGTTAAGTTTAAAATGCACACGGATGTTTATGAATTCCTAAAGGATGTGGCTAATGAGCAAAAGATAAGCTTAGCTGAGTTATTGAGGAGAATAATCTACAGAGCTGTTTACGAGGTATCATTCCCTGAAGCCGTAAGGAAAGCTAGAAAGAAAAAGCTCTACTGAGCCATCTTCTCAATCCAGGGCTCGGCTACGTGCTCCAATGCATACTCGTATAGCTTCCTTTCTAGCTCTTCCTTGGGCACACCAGTTATGGATGACATCCACCTAGCCATACTCCTAGCGTAATCGTGGGCAAGCTCTATAGCCATCCTTTGCAAGTGCTCAGAGTATCCTTTTCTTGTCCACTCCTCCCTTTTCTTTAGCTCCAACTCTTCCCATACATGATCCTTAAACCAGGGCTCTGGATCTGGATTTGAACCAGGATTTGAGCTTGAGTTGCCTAGAGCATCCAAGATAGCTGGAACTATGCCAAATATAAAGATTCCTTTGTTCTTTTTCATCTTAAGACACCTTCAGCGACCTTTTCGGAAATTCTTTCAACAGCATGCTCATACTCCGGAGTTCCTGGGGTATATCCAAGAACCTTAGTCGCCCAACCCTTGGCTAGATTTTGAGCCCAATCGCTCTTAGCTACAATTTTCTTAGCTAATTCAAAAGGAACTTTCCTCCCATCAATCTCTACGAACTCTTCTGGATCCCAGAGCTTCTCAGCGATAGGTCTTGGAATTATTTTCGATCCTAGGGGAACTTTTATCTTTAATTTCTTCTCTAAGCTCTCTTTTACAGCCTTTCTGATTGGAGGGTTCTCAATTATAAGCCCCATCCTAAAATTTTATAATGAGAAAAATCTTATATAAATTCCTATGGTTAAAGGAGAATACACGAACCTAGAAATCCCAAGACTTTTAGCACAAATAAGAACGCCCTTATACAAAGTGCGTGAAATTTTGAAAGGAATCCAATCGTATGAGCCAAACCTTGATAAATACCTTGCAATGGTTCTGGATGGTGAGGATAGATATGTTACCCATGCCTTCGCTTATAGCAAAAGTGAAGCAGAAAGTGAAGCCTTATTCAAAGCTAAAGAAAGGGTAGCTATGGGTTATGGCTTAACGAGGTTTCAAATAATAAGCTACGAGACAAAATCACCTTACAAGCTAGTTATATTTAAGGTGCATCCCGAGAGGTTTTCCATAATTAAGATTGAGGAGAAGGATGTAACCAGCGAGCTTGAGAGGTTCGCGAGACCAAGACGCCGTTATATGTAAAGCAAAGGAAGTTTAGTCTTTAGCTCGTTGATAGCCATCTCAAGATTTTCATCCATCAACTCAGCTATATTCACTTTACTAATTACTATTTCAAGCGTATCTTTCTTTTTTGCAACACACAATTCCAAAATCTTCTCCTCAATTCTGAGGTTGTGTATATCTAGTTCGAAAGCCCTTTCACAATCAATATTCACCACCCTGAAGGGGTCGAATGTGATAAAAGAGTACTTCCCAGTTTTATTGTTGTAAGTCTTATCAAAGACATACTCATTTATCTGCTCCTCGAAGTCATCCTCAATTTTCATCAACATGAGGAAAAGATCCTTATGTCTCTCGAAGAAAGCTTCTAGTTCCCTCCTGTACCATTTAGCATATTTCGGGATGCGAACTATCTCTATCTTCATTTTATCCTTATTTTAGCATCGTAATCATCAAGTTCGAGTTGAAACTTGATATTTCTCCTCTTTAATTCTTTCGCTAATGCTTTAGCGATATCCTTCCCCCTTAGTTTTCCGTAGTGCATGTTTCTGCTAAATTCAAGCTCGCCTTTTTCCATTAATTCCTCGATTAGAGGCTCAAGCGTGCTTAGCTTCTCCTTTCTGGGCTTTATGGGTTTTAATTTTATTTCCTTCTTTAGCTTTTGCTTCCTTATTTTCAATCTTTTAATTCCAAGCCTTCTGAGAATCTCTCCAGTTCTCTCGATTTTTATTTCAGGAAATTCTACCTTTCTCCACTTTGTTGGTTTGTTCACCATCCTATACTTCTCCCTCATCTCCTCGAACTTTCTAATAGCTCTTCTTTTAGCTTCCTCCCACTCCTTAGCTTCTCTTTCCCTTCTCCTCCTCTCCATGAAACTCCTGTACCTCTCTCGAATATCCAAGAATAAAGGAACTAGAAAGCACAGAGAATAGATGCTGAGAAGGAAATGTAGCTTCACGGCTAGGTATATTGTGAAAAGTGAACCAGAGATGTAGATCAAGTAAATAAGTGTTTTTCTCCTCATCTCAACTCCTTCTCAATCTTCCCTCTTATCCTCTCAAATTTGACCTTCTCCCTTATTAGTTGCTTATTCTCAGGCTCGATATCTAGCTTCGCTTCCAACTCCTCAATTTTTGACTCAACCACCATGAGGTATTGATGCAAAAATTTTACCTTAACATCCCTAGGTATGAAGACATCTATTATTTGTATTGGCTCCCCAGGGAAATCGTGTTCCCTGAGCAATCGCTCGTAGGTATTCATCAGCGATGTTAACTTATCTTGGTCGTAATCCTTGAATAAAAACCATCCCATTGGCGTCTTGTATGCGTTTGCTTGTAGCCACCTGTAGAACCCCACCCTAAAGCTCCTAAGCTCTAGCTTCTTGGGGTCTATGATGGTTGTTTCCGTGTATCTTGTTTTCTCGTTTTTTATCTCAGTTCTTGATGCGTAATACTCACTTCTTAGCTCGAAAACCACAACCTTAACCTTTGTGAATTTTTCATCCATGCTTCTCACCTCAAATTTCGTCTAGCATGATAAGGTGAGAAAGTCTTTTGATGAGGTTAATAAGCTCAGAAACACATTCCTGCTTTAAGGGATATTCATGCGAAACGAATAGCTCATCGTCTATGAACCTGACTCTCCTAAACGAAGCATCGTAGCGTGGTCTAAGGGCGAATAAGTAATCAACCTGTAGATATCCTAGCTTACTTCTCCACGTTATGATGAGGATATCGAAGTTCTCAAATGAGATTTTCCTTGTTATGAAGGAAGGAAATGAGTAGTTCTCAGCTATATTCGCAACTATTGGCTTTAATGTTGCAATAACTTCGCTTAAGGGGATTCTATCCCCATTCATAAATTTATAATTGCAAAAATCCTATATAAACCTTTCGAATACCAAAAACCTATGATTTTGCTTCTTTTGGCTAGATATGGCATTTGGTCGCTCTATAAGGCGAAATGAGGTAGAATTTTACGAATGTTACATATGTAACACCCACCAAAATTCCTCTATTTTTCAATCTGAATCGCGTTCTGAGAATTCGAAACAGAAAACTCTGCACCTTGAATACAAAAACACAGAAAGAGATAAGGATCTAAATCGCCAACAAACCAGCTCTCATAGCAAGCTCCTTTAACAACTTCTCGAAAATTTCACATAGGTCGTGTGGGGGTAAGGGTGGATGCCTCCAGAGGGATGATACTTGAAAAGTAGGCACTCCTTCCTCGATGACAAACTCGTAGATATTGAGAGTTTCGGTTAAGAAATATATGAGTTCTCCGTGCTCCCTATTGGCTAGATTTTGAATTCCCAGAGTTAGCTTTGCGAAGGTAGCGTGATAATCAACCCTAGCCCTTAGCTTATATCTGGATCCAGAAGCCTCTATAACTCTGCTAACTTCAATATTTTTACCCACAAGATTGTCCTTATCAACTCCTCTCTGAAGTAGCTTAAACCATTTACATTGCGATATCTTTTTTGCTACCTCGTTTAGGTCGACTTTCATAAAATTACCTCCGTGCGGAAACCTCGCTTTTCAAAGCGGGGAGGAGCACGGAGAGCAATATTTCTCGAAGCATTTAAATCCCTATCCAATTTTAAACCACATTTCTTACAAATAAATATTCTTCCCTTAACTACTCCTTTAGCACCGCATCTTGAGCAAGTTCTCGAAGTTCCTTTTGGATTTACAAACACCACAGGAACACCGTGTAGCTTAGCCTTGTAAATGATTTTGTTTATCAAATCCCTGTAAGCCCACTTGTGCAACCTTTTTCTGTGTCTCTTTCCAACTTTCCCTCTTCTTAATCCTTTAAGGTTCTCGATGGCAATGCCATATCTTCTTTCCTTAGCCATTAGAACGAGTTCTTTTGCTATGCAGTGGTTAATGTAAGATTGTTTATTCTTTACTTTACCACTAAAGCGTTTAAGAACTCTCCAAACTCCTTTTTTCACTTTCTTGTCTTTTAATCTTTGCAATTCAGAAATTTTGCGTTCTAAGTTCAACTTCCAACCAATGGCATTGTTCAAGAACAAATTGACCTTTTCTTTTGCATCTGAAACTACAACAATGTGGCTCATTCCAATATCAACACCTAGCCATCCCTTTGGCTCGTAAGGCTCTGGTTCTGGAACATCAACGCTAACATAGACATAATACTCATCTTTTGCTTTCCTAAGGATGACTCTACCGTGTTTATGCTGTAAATATTGCCTAAACCTTAATGGAACATGCATTGGCAACCAAACTCTTCTACCAACTAATGGCAAGTTGATGAAGTGTCTGTCAAACTTAACACATCTTCCCTCAAAATATATACACTCTTTGTCAAATCTTGGAACTTTACCTTTGTTTGAATTATTTAACCAAGCTCTATAAATTTCAATCGCCAAATCCATTGCCTCTTGGAGGACATCTGTATGCAATTGTGGATATTTCCCTCTTAACCTTTTATATGCAAACCTGTGAACTCTCTTTCTCGATGGTTTTTCTCCTAACTTATGGAGTGCACAAATCCAATCATTCACACACTCCTTGAATTGCCTTATCGTTTCTTCGATTAACATTTTCTTACCTTTTCTCGGCTCAAACAATTTTAGTTTTAGCATGAGCTCCATATCATGCATATTAGTCAAAAGGTTTATAAATCTTTCGGAGTAATAACTATATAAAGGAGCTACCCATCGGGTAGCTCCTTTGGGCACTTTGACCGTGCCCTTATGCGGTCTACCGCAACCTCCGTTACCCTTATGGGTAACGCCTCCGTGTCGGAGACTCGTCCTGAAGGGAATCCTCGTCCTTCAGGGCGGGGAGGGGGTCAAAATTCCTCAAAAACCGCTCTCAGTAGTTCTTCGTATATCTTATCAATAGCTTTCCTGATGTCATCGATATGCCTTTCTAAGCATTTCGATATCTCCTCTTGAGTTGCGATAGCAGGTGCTACTAGAGACGCCTCAATTGATGTTGGAGTGACTTTTATACCCACATCGCAATCTGTTTGTATGACTATATGTGCAAGGACTCCAGGAACTAATCCTCTAGCTATCACTCTTAAACCATCTTTTCTTACCTCTACAGATCTCTCGAAATTTATCAGAATCTCTGCTAGCTCTCTCAACTTCGTGTTCTCCATTAGGTAGTTGAGAATTGATTTATATTTTCCTCCGTTCAGAATCATAAAAGCATCAACCCCATTCTCGCCAATTCTCCCTTTTTGACAAAAACTAACCCTGAACCACACTTTGGGCAAACGAAAAAGGCATCAGTGACTACCGAATCTCCTCTGTATCTAACTCTTATGGTCTTAGCCTTAGTGTCTTCATCTGTCAAGATGGTTGAGTCTACTTGCCACTTCCAATATGATGATGTGGTAAGAGTTCCCCGAAGCTTAACGAACTGTATAAGGATTCCTCTGAAACCACAGTTTCCACACTTCAATGGAACTTTCTCTATATCTTTTAAATCCAGTTCTTTACCCTCAGACTCAAATTTTTCAACGATTTCCCTGAGAGTTATGACTTCTTCCTCGCTCATTTACAGCACCTCCAAAATTCTACACGCTACTTCTCTTATGCAGAACTCCCTAATCTCCTCAATTATTGACTTCAGGAGGTTCTCCTCTAAAATTCCTTCACGGTACGCATACAAATACCATCCTTCCTTTTTTATCCTTTTACTGAACATCCAATAGTTAGAGCCAATCACTACTAGTATGTTTGTAACATCTCCTGAATGATCTTTGTAGCATGCAAACTCCCATATTCTCGTATCACCACGCCTGAAGACATATAATTCTGGATACAATCTACCGTAGTCCCTTATGCGTTCCAATACCCCACTTCTGAGGATAATTTCCCCAGCTTCTTTTGCACTTACCATCATGTTTCACCTCAAAGCATCTTAAATATAAGCATCTTGTAACAACTATCCAGGAACCTCATCAATTCTCTAATGAGCTCTGATGCAAGTTGATCTGTTATATCGTTAAATAGTGCATCCTTCCACTTTCTATCGAATATGTCAAATTCCAAAAGATATACCCATTCCCAACACACACCATTATCCCTGTATATGGACAATTCAGGTTTGTAGGTTAGTCTATAACCCTTTACTAGGAGATCAAACTTGTAAATATCCCCTCCAATCTTAACCTCCTCCCTGAATGCGATGACTTTTCCGAAGAACTCTTCAGGTACTACTTTGCCAGTGATAGATTCGAGTAGATCGAAGAGTTCTCTGTTATACTCCAATATCTTTCTGGTGAATTCTTTTTTCTTCATAATTCCATCAATCCAAATCTCATTAATTCTGTTTCGATTTCCTTGATAATTTTCTTCAATTCTTCCCATTCCTGAGGTGTTAGTGTTCCATCGAGATTTAAGTATAACTTTTCACTACTCCAACATCTAAAATCGGCTCTTATGACACCTCCTATTCCAAATAACTTGTTTAAAATCTTCTTATTAATTAAATGATGTTTAATTTCAAACTCCTTGTTCTTTGGAACTTTCCATTTTATTCCTTCCGAAAGGTAGATTTCTTCGATGAAAGGCTTTACCTTTTTCTCTAGCTTTTCCCTGAAGTAAGAGAAACCTACATGTATAGCATATTTACCATTGTTCTCAAGTTGGATACTGAATGTGTCAAACTTTATTTCCCGACATTTGTCAAAATATGCGATGGTATGCTCTTCAACCAGTTTTGGCAATAATTTCTCTTCCCAACCTTTTTTTAAATACACCCTCATTTCAACCACCCGAATATTTTATCATAACACCAACCCATTTATCGACATCTTCCTTTGTTTTGCTTAACCTAGCTAATTTGATAGCATCTCTCACATTCCTTGAGAACTTAACTACTTTCTTGGCTATGTATTCAGCTAATTCTTCATCAACACCTTCTCTCATCACTAGAACATTCTTTGCAACCTTGATGAATTCATCTTCGCTGTATTCTTTGAAATTCAACACCAAGAACCTTGAAATTAGCTCCTGAGGTAATTTGTGTAGATAATTGGCACTCGCAAACACCCAACATTTCAACTCCTCATCAATATGCATGCCATACTTATCTACCTTAATTCTCCCTTCCTCCATCAGGCTTAACAAAATGCTTAAATCCTCTCTTTTCATCTTGTCGATTTCATCAATGATCAAATATCTTGGCTTTTCCTTTAGCAACATTTCGCCTAATCCAGCTTTTGTTGCCCTTGACCCAAAAACTATGGAAGCACCTGACAATTTCTCAATTTCTAGCAAGAATAGGGTTTTCGCTGTTCCTGGCAACCCTACAAGCAACACGTGAACTGGCTTCTCACTTTGCAAGCTTCTTTTGATTAGCTCTTTTACATCATCGTAACCTACGATAGGTCTGAAGAGGTCATCGATGTTTATTTTTACTTCCTTCTTTGGCTTCTCAGCTTTCTCAAGGAGTTCTAGAAATTCGTATGCCTTCTCAGTTAGTCTGTATCGTGTGGTCTTGTTTGTTTTTAGTGTGATTCTCAGGTATCCATCAATCACAAGTTTTCTGAGCATTGTATGGTTTGCTCTGATATCGTGCCACTCGAAACCTGAGTATTCACTTGTTAGCTTCTCTTTGTTCTTTTCCTCCCATTCCTTTGCCCTTTTCAGGATTTCCACATATTCTGGCTTCATTTTTATAGCCTCTCTAATACTTTAGTAGCCACAAATCTTTTAACCTCCTCAATTATTTTATCCTCATCCCCCTCTTCAAGTAGCCTGTAGAATTTCCTTCTAACATGATATTTAACGCCTCCCTCAAACACTCTGAGGAACATTGCAAGCTCCTCATCCGATATTTTCCCATATGCGATTTCAAATATCTTCTTAGCCCCTTCGAAGGGCTTTTCATATGATATTTGGATATCAAACAGGCAATCGTGGCTTTTCTCTAAGAACCACTTTGAATTTAAGAACCAATTTGACCTATAGCTGTGGATTTTAAGATGGTATTTCTTGCACCTTTTACAGTAGAATGTGAAATAGTCTGGTTTTCCAGAGTAATAATCGTCATATTCGTATTCTTCCTTGTATCCCTTATTTTTCAGATCTCTGATTTCTTTCTTCTTCTTTATCCAAACTTCCTTAACATCCCCAGTTTTTGGGTTGAAAAGGATTGCATATCTCATCTTAACCACCTCACAGTTTAATAAGAGAGGCTACCGCTAGGAAAGCATTTTTGAAATCCTCAGGAGCGTCGGAATCTCTTACAGCCTTAATATACTCACACAATACCTCCTCAGGGTCATAGGAATTATTTACAAGACAAAGTATGAATTCCTGGATTCTATCTTTGGTGAAGAAAATTAGAGTGGAACCGAACCTAAAAACATAGAAAGTTACGCCTGATTTTGTTTTAGCTACATCGAAATAAGGTGCAAAGGTATACTCAGGTGGAGCTTTCCCCAGGAAGTAAGGGTATAGATAATCGGGGAAAATCTCGAAGAAGCTATCTTTTTCAAGAATTTCATTAAATTTTTTCAGGTTATTCATTACCTCACGAAGTTTCTGAGGAGAAGATGCAACTGTGAGCACATGATTTTGATACAATATCTCGTATCTAAGGTCAGAAGTAAGCTTAATTCTAATATCTTCAGGGAATTCAGCGGGAATTTCAGCTACAATATTCATAATTCTAATTTGCAATTGCAAATATTTAACCTTTTTGGTAACAAATTAACTTTTTAACCTATAAGCTACGCAAGATTTTCTCAGCAATATATCTCTTAATGACATCGAGTAGCTTATCGTATTCTCCTTTTCTCAAAATTCTGTAAACTTTTTTTCTGTATTTTGCTGTTTCGTGGTATTTTGCGTGAAACCATGAAATTCGGGAATCAAAAAGGTCTCCCAGGAAGTCTGCGAGTTGGTCATTTGGTATTTTGCCGTATGCTACATCGATTATTTTCATCACAGCGTCGTAGCGTTTCTTACTTTGTATTATAATGTAAAATTTGCAATCAGAAGTTCTCTTCAGGATGTCCTTCAAATATGCGAAATGTTTTGATTGAAAATCATAAATTTCTATGTGCCACTCCTTGCATCTCTTACAGTAGTAGGTGAAATATAGTGGTAAGGTATACACTGAATTGTAAGTATCTGCTACTATGTAACCTTTTTTCTCAAATTTTTCAACCTTCTCCCCAGTAAAGATTTCTTCCCTAACATCCCCAGTTTTTGGATTAAATAAGATTACATACTCCATAATTCCTCAAATTGTCATCACAATTGCTCTCAGCTTAACATCCTCTATGATTCTTTTGATTTCATTTCGATTTTCCCAAAGAAACATGTATAATCGCCATCTCCACGGAAGGAGATAACTGCAAGATGCTCTCCTTAAGTGCGAGTCTTCAGAGAATACATATGCTATGGGTCTATCTTCCTTTCTGATTTCCACAATTCCGTACCTAAGGTCGAAGGTAATTTCAAAACCTCCAATTATGTATGTTTCTCTGAAATTAGCTTTCAGGTTTACAACATCCTCAAACATTCTCTCAAGTAATCTTGAAACTTTTTCAGATATCTTTTCCTCATCACTTCCTTCAAGCACTCTGCTTGGCAATCTCTTCTTATGGTAATTTATCTTATTCAGAATGTGCTTAAAGTCAATATCAACAAGACTTACTCTTCGGTATCGTCTCCACCCACAATAAACCTTTCTGCGATGCCTTTCTAGGTATCTTTTTGAAAGATTCTCTTTTAATTTCATAATTCCTCAAGTATGAGCATCGGAATTATTTTATCAAGTATTTCCTTTATGTAGCTTAATATTCTATCAAATTCCCTCTCAGAGATATTGTTGAAGAGAGAAGCATCGTGATGGATTTCCCAGATGTGAATCTTTCCTGCTGGTCTTATTATCGAAAAATCTCCTTCTAAGGAATGAACAGTAATCCTTATCAAGGGAGATTTGTAAGGGGTTATTTTCTCCATACAAAAATTTATTATGTATTTTCCTTTTGAGAAAACAAGAGAGATATCCTTCTGTATTTGGAGAGTCTCCAGTATCTCTATGTCCTTTACCGAATCTAGCATAGCCCAGACTTTCTTATAGGGGTTGGATTTTTCCATATTGTTGCTTTCCTGAGGAATCGAACCTCAGGAAAGCGATAAAATGAATGAAAGAGGAAAGAAAGCTAAACTTTTCTCAGCACCATCTCAGCTTGCAACTTCTTTATGTAATCGCTGAAAACTCCGAATTCCTCTGGATTTTGTTGTGCTAAGCCTTCCTTAAGTTCCTCTGGAATCTTCTTTTTCTCATCTATCTCGGGGTTCTTTCCCTCATAAATTCTGAGTAGCTCTTTTAAAGTAATTCTCCCTTCTCTGTATTCCTCTTTTCTTAGGTATTCAATGACATAGAGAGCTCTTAAAGAATTAGAAGATTCTGTTATTATGAGATATCTCCCTCTGATATCGTAATAGAAATGGCAATGGTATGTCCAGCTTTTCCACTTTCTAACATATTCTACTTTTTCGAAGCCACTTAAGATATGTCTTGCTTCTTCAAGGGACTTAGTAATTCCCTCTGATATCTTAATTCCTCTCTCTATTTTCTTTATGTATTTCTCTCTTTCTGTGTCCCAGTTCTCTACGAGTTTTGATAAATTATCTGCGATTCTCCAGTATGTTCTTAATTTACTAGCTTTCCTGATAACTTCCATGAGCTTTTCTCCATCATCACTGTCCAACATCTCGAGCAATTTCTTCAGATTTTCTCTTCTTATGTAGAAAACATTTCCCTGATACTTTACCCAAAGTCTCCAGCTCGGCGTATATTCAACTTCAATCACTGAGCCATCTTTGGTATTTCTGAGATACATCGTGTTATAACTATCCAATCCATCAAATATCCAGGGCATTTTCACCACCTAGATGCTTTCCTGAGGATTTGAACCTCAGGAGAGCAAAAAAGATTTAGAGAAAGGCAAGAAGACCTGAATGAAGCTCTTTTGCTAGCTTTTCTATAAACTCTTGATAAGTATCTGCGTTCACTGAAATCCATTTTCCCAGAAATCTCGTAGAATATCCATAATCGCTTAGCTCCAGCTTAATTACTCTTCCCCAAGCATCGTGTTCTCCTTCCAGAGTGAGCCATATATCATTTATCCCGTCTCCTATCCTTATAGTAAATCCAAAGTTTCCTGTGAGATCCTTGCGTCTGTTGTGATATCTCTTAATAACATGAGAAACTGGGATTCCTTTCTTTCTGAGGTTTCTCTTTATTTTCAATCCCTTTAGCTCAGAGACTTGCATTTTAATCACCTAGATGCCTCCCAGGTTTGGAAACCTTCGGGAGGCTCAAAAAGATTTAGAGAAGAGGAAAAGCGAAGCTGTTGAATATTTTAGCTAGATGATTAATGAATGCTTCATAGCTATCTGTATTCACTGATTCCTGAAGATGCTCACTACCGATAGGAGTAAGAGTCAAACTAGTTACATTTCCCTGTTTGTCGTGATTTCCTTCCAAAGAGAAGTCGAAATTATCTGCGATTCCTGCTATTATCGTGAATTTGAAGTTTCCTGAGCCATCTCTGTTTTTACGGTGATATTCCTTAGCAACACGGTCTACAGGAACTCCTCTCCCTCTGAGATCCTTCTTGATTTTGAATCCTTTTAGCTCAGAGATTTTCAACATTTTAATCACCCTTATGTCTCCTGAGTGTCTCCTGAGGGAATAGAACCCTTCAGGAAACAAAAACAAAATAAAGAAAAGAGAAAAAAAGAGTTATTCAAGCTTTATGGCTTCTCCGAATGGCACATCTCTGGGAGTAATTCCTTCTTTTGTCAAAACCCATATAACCGGGTAATGAGGCTCTTCTGGGAAATCACCAAAACCATCCGTGAACACTACTAACAAGGCGATATTTGGCTTATTCTCTGAAATCCACTCGAAGAATGGTATAAACGATGTCCCTCCGTATCCCTTCCTCTTTCTTAATTCTTCTAGCAAACTGTTAATATCGCTTTCATCCTCTAGCACTTTCTGGATTTCTGCATCGCAAAGCATCACTGTAAATCTAACATTCTCGAAGCTCTTTGCCATTCCTAAGATTTCTGAGAGGAATTCTTTGTATTCTTCATCGCTTATGCTTCCTGAGGTGTCTAAGCCAATAACTATTTCGATGTTTTCTCTCTGAACCCCTGGAAGGTATGTTTCAATCGCCCAAGACTTTTTGCTTGGTCTGATCCATGTGTAATCCTGAGGAATTACTTTTTGAATGAACCTCCATAGTAATGACTTCCAATCTATCTTTGGGCTGTGTAGTAAGTCATCTATGATGCCCTCTAGCCCTGCTGGTAGTTTTCCTTGCATCTTTGCGTATTGATGAGCATCGACAATATCTTTTATCCACTTTTCTCTCCATTTCCCTGATTTCTTGCCTTCCCCGTATCCGTGGTAATCGAAGATTTCCCTAATGGTGATTTTCTGTGGCTTTCCATTGACTTTTCCTTCAATTACCGTCTCTCTAATTTCCTGACCTTCTGAACCACTAGAACCTTCACTTCCCTGAGAATCCTGTGAACTTTGTCTTCCCTGAGAAGAAGCACCCTGATTGTTGCTTCCTTGCGAACCCTGAGAACCTTGTAAATCTCCAGAACCCTGTATCCCTTTATTGTGCATTTTGATGAGGTCATAGATTTCCTCTGGAGTTAAATCCTTCACTGGCCTCCCGAAAACCTCATCGAAGATTATTACATTCTTTGGGAGCTTGAAACCCTGAGTTTTGAGTATATGGTTTACCTTGATATCAGTTGCTATGTTCCATAAGAAAAAGTCTCTCTTTCCCTTTCTGAATAAATGTTCTCCTGCTATATGGAGGATTTCGTGGCATACTGCTCCCAATAGCTCTTCTTCACGCCATTGTTTGATTTTCTCTGGCTCGAAGTAAAGGTTTCCCTTAAAGTCAACCCCGAGTCCTCCTGAGCATTCTGGAAGCTTCTTTTCAACTAGTTTCAATCTTAACGCAAGATATCCAAAGAATGGATGCTGTCTAATGAGAGTTACTCTGGCTTTAGTAATTCTCTCTTTTGGACTTAACTGAAACATTAAAAACACCTCTCCAACTTCGGAGCATCCTGAGGGCTTGCTTCCCCGAACCCAAGTTACTTCGCTCCTCAGGATGCTCCTTATATTTTGGGTTCGGGATTAGTAAATTTTATGCCTCCCGAGGAGTAGAACCTCTCAGGAGGCTAAAGAATAGAGAAAGCCTCAAGTGCTTCTATTCTTTCCTGGATTTCAGAGAGTATCTCTGCGTGCTTCTTATAGATTTTCTTAAGTATTTTGTAAACTGTTTCTCCGATCCACACTTTGTTTATTATTGTTAGCACACTGTCATACATTACTATACTTCTACTTCCTAGAATTTCCTCTAAGACACTGGCAATTATTAGATGCTTTTGAACAAATTTGCTTGATAAAACTGTATTGAAAGGTTTACCATTGATAAAAATTACTTTGCTTTTGTCTGTGACCCATGCGTATCTTACCCCTGAACCTCCTTTTCCATACCCTATAGCAACTAAGAACACTGTTGGTTTCTTGAAACCATACCAGAAATACTCACCCTTCCCTGTGATTTCATCTCGTCCTCTGCGAACGTCTCTGATCTCTGGGATCACTCTTATTATTTTATAGGCTCCTTCTGTGATTGCATACTGTATTCTGAACTTGTAAAGTCTATAACTTACAGGAATTTCTTTTTTCCAAATTATTTCAGACATTAACGTCTCCTGAGGGATTTGAACCCTTCAGGAGACAAAATAAAGAAATAAAAAGAGATTAGAAAAGGTATTTGTATATCTCCCTGATTTTCTCTAGCTCGCCCATCGGTGTTTTCATTAGTATGTTTTTCTTAAATTTGTCCTCTGGTATAACTGATTTCGCTAGCTTTAAGAGTAACACTGAGAGTTCAGTTCCTGAGTCCTCAACATTCTTTCTTAGCCACGATGAAACATTGATAATCTTTATGAAAGTTTCTACATCCTTCTTTGTTCCAAAGTAGTTCGCTATTTCTGCTATCACTGCGTAAAGAATATCTATGTCTCTTCCTCTAAGAATCTCTGGATTCCTGAGAACATCCTCAGGTCTTATGTTTACCTCACTGACTTTCTTGATGAATGCTACGAACTCCACAGCTGTCCCTGGTCCGACTGATGAAGCAATAGCTTTCTCTATCATGCTGAAATCGTTTTTTTCTATGTTCTTAAGAAGTTTACTGGCGAATTCCCAACTTCTGGGTGTTGGAAATGCATATTCATCACCCTTTGGTTCTCTGAACAATAGAGACCTTCTAAAGTTGAGAAATGCCGTTATTCTGGGGTCGATGTTGTTAGAGGATGCCCACTCTGTCCATTCTTCAATGCTAGGAACTTTAAGCTCAGCGTGAATGAAACGATTTCTGAGAGCTTCACTCATTTGGAATACCTGTTTTACATCTTGCAATCTGTTCCCTGCGCCAATTACTAGGACTTTATCACTTAAAGGTTTCTCTGAAATACAGCGGTCTAAGATAATTTGATAAGCACTTGCCTGAATCACTGGAGGGGCTAAATTTAGCTCATCAAAGAAGATGATTCCTGAAGCTTTTGATAAGGTGAAGTATTCAAAAACCTCTGGGATTTTCCATACTACTGCATCATTTCTAGGCACTGGAATTCCCTTAACATCACTAGGGTCGCACTGAGAAAGTCTGAAATCGCTAAGAACAAAATATTTCTCTGGGCTTTCAAATAGCTTTTCCTTTTCATGTTCTCTATTCCATTCAACGAATTCCCTGTTTTGCTCTTTTGCTAAATCTCTAGCAACCTTTCTTACTGTGGTTGATTTTCCAATTCCCACAGGTCCCCAGATAAAGAGAGATAGCTTAGTTTTGTATGCTAGCCTTATCAGAGCTTCTAGTTCCTTATGACTAACTTTAAGGAAGTCCTCAGCCATGTTATCACCCCTTTATGCCTCCTGAGGGAGTAGAACCCTTCAGGAGGCTAAAGAGCCAACAAAATAAATCTCTCCATTATACGCCTGATATCCTCTAAGATTTCATCAAGATGCTCTTCAACCCACGATAGTATATCATCGCCTTCTAAGATACTGAATGACCATCCTAGTGTTTCCTGGTAACTTATTGTCAGTATAGCAATTTCAAAAGGAAAACCTGGAGAAATACCTTTTTCTTTCCAGTAAACACAGAATCCTCTAACTATTTTTTTATTACTTCCTGGTATCTTTCCTATTTTCAGCTCTACTCTATAATTTTTCTTCTTCTCTTCAAATTTCCATTTACGAGGTGTTTCGCTGAATCTCTCTAATGCTTTTCTCTCATCACCCAGACTTTCTAGTAAGCTCTTAATTTTCTTCCTGATTTTTTCTATTCTTTCATCTTCGGAGGGCTCATCAATGCTATATAATAATATACTTCTTGTCATTTTTTATGCCTCCTGAGGGAGTAGAACCCTTCAGGAGGCTAAAAAAGGAAGAAAAAGAAATTAAGGCAACTGAGAAAGAGTTTGATTCAGAGAGATGTTTAGCAATCTAGAAAACTCAGAAATAGAGGAATTAAGCTGTGTAGGGGAGGGCTGACTTTTCAGAAATAGTAAAGCAAAAGCAATAGCAAAAAATAAACTAATAGCCCAAATAAACAGATATTCTAAGGCACACTGACCCTTATTCATTTTCACCACCTTATGAGGGATAAGGGAATAGAACCCCTATCCCTCTGAGTTAAAAAATTGATAAGTTAAAAAGTTAACAAAATGAATTTAAATAAAAACCTAAAATTTTCATTTCCCCAAAAATAAGCAAAAACTAAAACAGATATTCAGATATGATAAAAATAAAAAAATAAAAGAAAAAGGCTAGATGTTAATTTTAATATCTTTCATTAGTTCACTATGCCTACTAGCAAATTCACTTAAAAATAGCTTTACTATTTGTATTCTAGCGTTGGTTTTTCTCACATTTAGGAAGAAATTAATGTCCAATTCTCTAACATTCAATGGTTTCGCATAGTTTACTAGGTATTCCTTGAATGCTTTTTCAAAAGCATCATAGTCAAAAGTCATTATTGAAAAATATATTTCCCTTCTCACTTTTTCATAATTCATTTCCCGGACCCCCTGAAAAAATTGTAAAAAAAGGAAAGAAGGTTAATACTTGATGTTCTTTGCTTTAGCAAATTCCTGAAGCAACTTCGAAACCAATGCCTCAACGTTAATCCCCATTGCTCTTAGTTGTTTAATGATTTTGAATGCTGGCTCTACGTAAGGTTTCTCTTCACTCTCTCTTAAGTCATACTTCAACCACACTTGAACGCCTTTTCCTGCATTTTTATTTATGACAAACTCTCTCAAGTCAATTTTATCTAGAGACATAAAACCACCCCCTTTTAGCTTTTTTAGGGATTGAGGTAGGTTTTAGCTAAGTCTCTAGGTTATCAATGCTAATTGCTAGATGTTCACTTATCCCTACCTCAATCCCCCCAAAGGTCACTAAAGTTAGGGGGGATTTCATCAATCTAGGTTGAGGTCATAAAGTCATTTTTTCATCCTTTATGACCTCAACCTTTCATTTTTCAACTTTCCAATTTTTTCAATTGCAAAACTTATATTTAAACTTTTCGATTCAAAAAGTTTTTTGCAATTGTAAAAATAATAAAAAAAGTTAAAAAGTTAATTTTTTAAAAAATTAAAAAATTAACAAAAGCCCTTCTCTCCCCTAGACCCCCCCTAGAACTCTAGGGATTTTAGGTTATACCATCTAGATGGTTAGATGAAAAGTTAGGGATTTTGTAAGGGTCGAGGGAGAAGAGACCAAAGTGAAGAAGAGATTTATCATAAAATTACCTAATAGATTTTATGAGAGAGACCAGACTTAGAAGCCTTACCAAAGCTATTATCTGGAGGCTTCTTGGAATAATCCTTCTCTACATCATCTCGTATCTACTAACAAAATCAGTAGAGGAAGCTACAGCGATAACGATAGCGTTCAATGGAATGAGAGTAGTCATGTATTACGCATACGAAAGGTTGTGGGATAGAGTCGATTGGGGAAGGGTATTTGATATAAAAGTATCGGTTAAGCATGAGAAAGAGCCAAGATATCTATCCAAAAGACTTAGGGCTTTCATAGACCTCATGAGACCCTTCACACTCATCGGGGCTTTCACAGCAGGATTTTGTCTCTACTTTGCCATAAGCCATTCTATTTTAAAATCAATAATCTCGGGTTTGGTTTTGGCATTGTTGCAAGCTGGGGGGCAAGTTCTCAACCAAAGCGAGCCTGAGGAGGTAGAAATAGATAGATTGAATGGAAAAACGTATAGACCTATCGTTAAAGGCATAATAACGCCAGAGGAAGGTAAGGTATTTGGTATTTTCCTTATGGTTTTGGGCGTTACCTTGGCGTGCTTCATTAGCTTCAACTATCTAATTTTCTCAATCCTAATAGCGTTCTTCGCATGGAGCTACTCATGCTATCCTATAAGGGTGAAGAAAAGGTTTTTCCTGAACAACCTTTGGCAAGGGATATCGAGAGGGTTACTACCCTTCCTTGCGGTCCTGGGTGTGAACAAGATAAGCTTGGGAATAGGCTTGCCTTGTGCTATGTGGACTTCCTTTGCTCAAACTACTAAGGACTTTAACGATGTTGAAGGCGATAGAAGATTTGGGATAAAGACATTGCCCGTTGTTCTTGGTAAGGAGAGGGCTTTGATGGTTATGGATTTGGGTATGAGGTTATCGTTTGTTTTGCTATTTTCACTTATACTACTAGTAGGGGTATTGCCAAAAATTTTCATAATTTACATGGGGTTATTAGTGCCAAGTTTGGCGATACCTAGGTTGATATACAAGGAGCATAAGTTCCTTGAGAACAACTACGCATGGGGATTATTTTACATAACACTTGGGTTGTTCTACTTGCTTTACTTGTTCTTAGAATATTTATAATTTCTCTAGCGGTTTCGTTAATGCATATACTATTCCACATATCCAATGTATATCAAGAGGGAAATCTACACAAAACCAATGGATATCAAATATCTTATCCTCATACTCCTCCGTAGTCATTCCTAGTTTATGGTAATCTCCTCTTACTCTTACCACATCCTCCAGAAATCTTATATAGCTTTTTATCGTATCTATTTTCTCATATAAGTATTCTCTTCCACCTCCGAATCTTTCAAGGAGAAATGCTAACTTTTCTTTGTATCTTCTTTCAAATCTATTAAGCCATTTTAAAGCTTCTTCTAAATTGAGTTTTGCCTCCTCCCACCTTTCGCTCTTAATATGTGCTATCGTCCATTCTAAATACTCACAAATGTTCCTAATAGTGTGTATGCCATATTCGTCGCAAAACTTGCGGAGTTCCTTCTCCAAGTCTCTAATATCTGGGTTTCCCCCTCCCCTAAAAACATCACCTATTATCTTCCCAGGATACCAAGTCATATTAATCACTTTATAAATGCCTTTCGCAAATACACGACGCTACAAAGACGAACTTCAAAAATTCTTCATAAAACTCGTCCCATAAGCTTGCCAGATACTCCATCTCTGACATATCTCTCGTTCTAATTGCTCGCTCCACGTCTCTCATGTATTTTTCTACATATTGGAGATACGATTCTAGATATCCCACCCCCTTATCTCCGTAGGCACGCTCAAAATCTTTTAAGACATCTTCCTTGTTAAACATATGCCAACTTCTAAAATGTGACTTTGCTTCGTCAAAGAACCCCTCAGCTCTCTTTGGATCCAGATCGCATATCGCTATAGCAACACCTATGGAATCTATAACCTTCCCAAGAGTCAATAACCCGTATTTTGTTTTACAATCTCTAAAAGCTTTTTCTAGATATAAAATCCCTCTTTCTGGATTACCTTTCCCCTTAAATACATCACCTATTATCTTCCCAGGATACCATGTCATTTTCTTAAAACCTTCTAGCCTCTAATCTTGTTCCTAGCTTGAATATGTCAAGTAAGGCTCTTAAATAAGCGATATACCTTTGATACTTTTCTTGAGGCATAAATTCCATCAAAGCCTCATCAAGGAGTACTCTAATAAACCTATCTAGCTCTTCTGGTGTAAATGCATGAAGATGATCTTCTATCCTTCTTCCTAACCAAAGTAATCGATCCCTGGTATCTCTATCAATAATTTTCTCTCTTTCAAGATCAAACACAACTGGTTCAAAGTGTCTCATCTTGAAGTTCAATGGAATGCATGAAAAGACATAATGACAATAAGAAGCTACAGCTCTTATGTCACTTTTTGTTGTGTGTGATAACTCTCCTAGTATTTTGTCAAACATACTGAAAATTTCTGATTGTCTTCCCTTTCCTAGTCTTTCTATTCCCAGCGGTTTATATTCATAGAAAGTTCTCACCGTACGGGCTTGCTTTTCAAGTCCAACCTCATATCTTAAGTATCTTTCTAACCACTCTAGATAAAGTCTAGTAACATCAGAGTCGAAGCAAAAAACGCAATTGAATCCAGTTTCGCAAATTTCAATTATAGGACGATAAGCAAACATCCTTATTTTAAATATAGCCCCTTCTCCTAGATCATCCTCTTCTCCCTTAAATACATCACCTATTATCTTCCCAGGATACCATGTCATACTCACACAACTCTCCTAAGCTTTCCAAACACTACATATGATATACACATAAATTCGTCAAACTCCCCCTTTAATCCAGGAATATCCCACTTATAAATCATCTCAGCTCTCCCTTTATCCTTTTTTTTGATAGCTTCATGTGTAGCGTCTATGACTCTCAAAAATTTCTCAAGAGTTATTTCCACATACTCAACTCCATTTTCTCCAAAAACTTCTCTAAATCCTTTTATTACCACATCTTTACGTACTTTCCATTCTTCAAAAATTCTTCTAATTTTGTCCAAAGAAAATTCTGCTCTAGACCAATCTCCAGCTATGGCTTTCTCTAGAGCTTCATCTAATTCATATATAACATCATCAAGCCTAGGAATTGCCCACTCTCTTTCAAAACCACTCCAGAGTACTCTAAGATCTTCTATCGTCTTTCCTCTTAAAGTCTCTATTATCTTCCCAGGATACCAGGGCATCTTAATCCAATAATTACTCTTGTTGACCTGATTTATATATTTTTTATCAAATCTTCAAGCCTAACTCCGTTCTTTGGGATTATCTCGAAAGTCTCAAATACTCCAGATAACAAGCTCCAAAGGTATGCAACATGATAAAATCTCCATTCACGACCAAACTTAACAGCTAAATAGACAAACGCCTTGTGTCTATTGTAAAGGTCAACCAAGTTCTTAATTTCTCTCCTTGAAACTCTAATCTTTTCGTATTTCGTACTTTTGACTTGGAAGATGAATAGCTTACCATTATACATTGCAATGACATCAACGCTCTTCATTCCCTTGCTACCAGCTACCCTATAAGCATTGAATCCTCTACTCTTAAGCAAATTCACGAGCCTCCTCTCTGCGTCACTTCCCTTCCTCAAGGGGTTCATCAGACGAAACTTTGAACTTTTAGCAACCTATTAACTTCCTCGATAGCTCTTCTACCACTCGCCCTAACATAGTGCAATGCCGTTTGCAAGGAACTCCAACCCATTATAGCACATAGGTTTGCCTCGCTAACGCCCATACTAGCTAGCCTAGTTGCGAAGCTTGCCCTCAATATATGAGGTGTAACCTTTTTACCAATCCTTTTACCTACATCTTTACACATCTTCCAAACGGTTACCTTATCGTGGTATTCCTCATAAACATAGTAGCTCTCCTTGAAAAATTCTCTAAGCAACTTAGGAACTTCGTTTGAGACGAAAGGAACTATTCTTTGGGCTTCAGCGGTCTTGCTAACCCAATAACCGTTTAGGAAGTTGGGCTCATTCCTAAGCCTCTCTATCGTTTGTGGGTTTTTTATGTAGAGTTGCATTCTCCTCTTGTATTCCCATGCCTTCTGGTTGCAATATCCGCATTTACCACATTTAATCCTTCTGGGCACTCTGATATAGCCCTCCTCGAAGTTCACCCACCCAGGATTCAAATGCAAGAACTCCCCAACTCTTAGCCCTGTTAACGCCAAAGTCTTTATTGCGAATTCCTCATAGAAGTCCTCGCATGCGTTAAACAAGGCTTGCAATTCCTCCTTATCCAACACATATTCCCTTGACTTTATCGTCACCATTTCTCTAAAAAAATAATATTAAGGAGGGGGTTTATTCTTCTTTTTCCTCTCCCTTTGTAGTTCTTCTCCTTGGTCTCTCCTCCTCCTCGCAACACCTATACGCATCGTATGCTTGGAAAATCCATAGCACCACCCATAGCAATATTAGCACTATACTAAGCCCCAGGAGTCCTGGTGCGATGATTGCGAAGGGTATTAACACTAGCGATCCCACAGCTACTAGTGTTAGGATAATCCCTGTTATGAAAAACGCTACGAACCTCGCCCATCTCCCTGCTATGATGTGTCCTATGCCCCATATTCCGAAAATCCCTATCAGAAGCCCTAATAGTCCTGCTAAGTACTTCCTCTCCATTTTTCCTCACCTTGCGTTTCTTATGTTTTTGCAACTATAAAAATCTTTCGATTCGCAATTGCAAATTAGGGGGTTACATATGTAACATGGGTCTTCTCCTCCCTTTTCCCCTTTCAAAAACCCCAATCATTTATTGTTGGAATTGACGTAGTCAAGCAATAGATTTTCTAGCCTCCTAACACGATATTCAAGCTTTTGAGTGTTTTCATGAATCTCGCTCAAAATCTTGCAATGTTCCCTTGTTTTAGCCTCAAGCTTGCCAATCTTATACCATATGATTCCCAGGGTAGATATAGCCATAGCAATGATCTCTACCGTTGCACCATCCAAGCATATCACCTCTACCTCGCACTTAGTAACTCAGCTAGAGGTGCGAAGATACACTTATTTTTCCCTTCCTTAATAGCCCTGAGCAAGTTCTCTAGCCTACATCTCAACCTTATGCACAATATGCACGGAATTATCGTTAGCAATTCAACCTTTTCCTCAGGCATCTTTCCAGACTATTTTTATATCAAGAATTTTTATAAATATCTTATGATGCTCGAAACGAAATGCGAGGTAGAGTCCATATCAAAAACCCCTTCGGAACCCCTACCAAAAGTATTCGACGATGTTCTTAGTAATACCAAGAAAACCCTCGCAGAAATGGAGGAGGAAGCCCCAGATCCAGTAATTTACGAAACAGCTTGCCACGAGCAATTACTATCGTTTGTCGAGTCATCTCCAGGTGATATACAAGTGGGCATGGCCGTATGTTGTGCGGCAAGACCAGCTTTCGTCTCTGGAGAAATCGATGGCAAGAAAGTCATATATCAAGCGAAATACTATGTAGGTAGATACCTACCAAGTGGAGGCTTGCCAATTTATAGAGTCGTTGACTCAACGAGGGAAGAAGCTGGTAGATTGGATAGATACGGTAGAATGGGAGGGCCCTTTGGATGGGATAAGTTCAGAGACTTGATAGCTGGGGCATTGGCAAGCTTTAGGCATAACTTTGTTGCTCTGTTACTAGGATTCTTCAGAAGACCTCTCCTACCTCTTTCAAAGGCGTGGGTGTTGCCAAATATGGTTCTAGCTGAGACAAGAGCCCCCAATCAATTCGTTCCTCCAGCGTCTTTCCAATACAACCTAATAAGACCAGCTATAAACTCCATTTGGACAATAGAGATATCCTCACCCACAGATGCTAAGATAGGCTTAGATTGGTGGGATTCAAAGAAGAGGGATCTTTCAAGGCTTGAGGAGGTTAAAATCTCAAAGGGGGATAGCAAGGTAAAAGTTATATTGACATCGTTCAGACCTATGCTAGCTAAGAAGGGCTACTTCACAATCAACCCAATTGACGCTCCAAAGGGATTAACCATTAAGAAGGTTACGACCACTCCACCTTGTGGCAAGATAACAATAAAAACTTTATGCGAAAAAATCCCAACAATTTAAGGTGCCATGAGAATTCCACAAATCCCAGATGAGAAGATAGTTGAAAGTCTGGAACTTTCTCTAAAGAGAGACTATACCCCCATCAAGGAGAAGCTCCACGAAATAAGGGGTTACGTTCAACTACGCTCAATTCTTGAGGAAAAATTTGGGTTTGAGGGTGCTGAAAGAGTGGAGAATTACCTAGCCTCAAGAGTCCCAATTATGTATCTTAACTACCTTGATAACATAGCGAGCATATTCAAGCACAAAGATATTGGAGAATCGCAAAGAGCCTTGGAATTTGCTTCGATGATAGAGCAAGCGAAGAGTGTTGATGAGGTAATAACCCTATTAAAGTTATTTGAGAGAGAGGTATTGGGTATAATATATCCCTTAAGAATGCCCATTCTCGACTTGCTATCCCTACCCTTAAGGATATTATTTGGAGAGGGTCATTCCCTACCAGCGCCAACGAGACTCCTTGGTTTAAGGACGAAAGAGGTTATTAGCACACAAATTCCAGATTCTTTTGTAGGAATTGACCTTGTGGATATAAGACCAAGAGGAAGAGTCATATCTGGGCCCATGTTACAACCCGAATCGGCCCCCCTAAATGTAGAAATTAATTATTTTTCACCAAAAGGTGTATGTGCCTTAATTATTTGGGTCTTGTGGATTACTCAGGGATGCTTAGTTATCAGGCAATGGATTCCGATATTCCTTGGCCCCTGGAGTGTTAGAGGAGCTATGAGATTGAGATTCAGATTTGAGCCTAACGAGAATGTTGGTGCTTTCAGAATCCATCCTATAGGTGTTAATTTAACCTCATCCAGAGTAAAAAGAATAGTAGTTCCCTTCAGAGGCTAGCTCTCTCGCTTTGGAAGGAATATTTTTGCATGAGCGTAACCATAACAATCGCTCCATGGCCTTCCATCTCTAAATGCTCCTATGTAAACACCGATGTTGTATGAGCCTTCCTCCTCAAATTCTAGAGTTTCCATAGCACCTATTGGTTTTGCTCTTCTCTCTGCTAAAGAGGCTAATCGCCCTCTCCACACCTCTTTACCATCAACCTCTATCTTCCAAAAGACACCGCATGATAACCATAAGTTGACCGCAAGCCCATAAATAAGCACTATAACCTTAGTATTTGGTTGATCTATCCTTATAGTTTTAAATAATACTCTCTTATAATCCCCTATTGTATTTATATCCTCAAAATATATCCTATTCCACGAACCACCTCCTGGTCCTCTATAGACTCCATCAAGCTCTTGTATCTCATACTCATACTCGAATTTACAAAGCTCTTTAGCCCATTCACAGATAAAATCTTTTCCACAAATATCTACAAGATTCTCCTTAGCCCATCTACAAATCTCTTCCCTACTACATACCTTTGTGAAATTCTCCTTAATCCATTCACAGATTTCTTCTCTATCGCAGGTTTCTGTGAAATTTTCTTTAATCCATTCACAAACTTCTCTTCTATCACATATTTCTGTGAAGTTTTCCTTAATCCACCTACAAATCTCTTCACTATCGCAAGCTTCTGAGAAATTCTCTTTAATCCACTTACAAAGGAAATCCCTTCCACAATACCTTATAAGGTATGCAAGTGCTCTTTGACAAATTTGTTGCTTATCCATTTTTCTTACTTAGCATATCCAAGGAATGATAGCCATTAGTCCTAGCTTTCACATTCGCTTATAGTTTTCGAGGTTTTATCATAGAAGTAATGGTCATGATCCTCAAAAAGTCTCTTCATATCTTCACAATTATATTTTACATAGTGTATAACTATTCTCTCAGTGTAGCATCTATTTTTTCCCATGAATACCAAAACATATGGGTAGCTTGTTCCTCTACAATCGTATCTTCCTCCTGAGCTTGGGCATCCCATTACAACCATTGTATATTCTCCCTTACAAAGTTTATCACAATAATCTTCTCCTACGCACTTTTTCATTTCATTACATATCTTTTGCACTTCATCTCCTACTACTTTAGCCTTAGGCCCTCCGAGTATTATCCTTCTATCATATTCCTCATATTCACTCTTGCTCTGTGTCCATACCAACTCATAGTCTGGTTCAAAACACTTCTTTAAATCATCTCTGCATAGTTCCCAATCAATATCGTTTGCAAATACGACTATCTTTGGTTTTTCTTCTGGTGGCGGTGGAGTAGGCTCTTCTTCCTCAGGAGGTTGTTCTTCCTCAGGTTCACATTCTTTTATTGTCGTATTGGTTGCCTTAGTAACAAAATCTGGTCTCTTTAGATAATCCTTAAGATCATCACAATATCTTCCTACGCAATGCTCTGTGTAGCATCTATTGTATCCCATGAATACAAGCGTAACTGGGTGCTCATCATCATGGCAATCGTAGTTTCCACTAAGATCAGTTGGCATAGCTATGGCTACCATTGTGTAGTTCTTCTTACAAAGCTCATCACACAAATCTTTACCAACACATGGTTCTGCGGCATCGCATATCTTTTGTACTTCTTCCCCTACTACCTTAGCTTTAGGCCCTCCGAGTATTATTCTTCTATCGTATTTCTCATACTCGCTCTTGCTTTGAGTCCATACTAGCTCGTATTCATCTCCCAAGCAATCTTGCAAGTCATCCTTACAAAGATCCCAATCAATATCGTTTGCAAATACGACTACCCTTGGTTTTTCTGGTGGTTTTTCTTCCTCCTCTGGTGGAGGCGTTGGAGGTGGAGGAGGTGGTGGTGTGGGAGGAGGAGCTGGCTTTTCTTCAACTTTCACGGTCGTGCTACACTCGGTAGTCCATCCTCCAAACAATAAGGGCTTAACATCGAATTTTATTATCTCCTTTCCTGGCTCATCTCCAGCTGTAACCTCAGTGCTATAAGATACCGCTGACTTAGGGTAAATTCTTCCACTCCATAAAGTCTCCTCGTAACCATCAGAATGCCTAACGTATAGCTTTCCTTGCAAAAATCTAAACGAAGTATTTGTGTAATTTAAAGAAACCTTATATTCTTCGCCAACATATACCTTTTTCTCACTTGCTCTAAGGCGACAATCACCATACATCCCCAACGCTACCCAATAATACTCAACTTCCGTGTAAGGGAATACTCTAGCATAATAAACCTTTACCTTCCTCTTCTCCCCACACCCCTCTCCACAACCTTTGCATGTCATGATTCACATTCGAAAATTGGTGCGTTGAACACAATTACATGATAACCAGATGGGTCGTCTAGGAAATAACTAAGCCTTGCACAATATTCCATTACACAATGCTCCGTGTAGCATCTATTATATCCCATAAATACGATAACACATGGATACTCATTTCCTCTACAATTATATTCTCCTCCTGAGCCTGCACAAGCCATAGCAACCATTGAGCAGTTTACTCCTTTTATAAGCATATCACAATAATTTTCTTCCGTACATTTCTCCACTTCATTACATATTCTCCATACCTCACTTCCTACTACCTTAGCTTTAGGCCCTCCGAGTATTATTCTTGCGTCATATTTTTCATACTCACTTTTGCTCTGTGTCCATACTAATTCTTTATCTCCTAAGCAATCTTGCAAGTCATCTTTGCATAGTTCCCAATCTATTTCATTAGCAAATACGACTACTTTCTTCGGTACGGGTTTTTTAACTTCCACGGCCTTACTACACTCAGTAACAGGACTACCAAGCAAAAAGGGCTTAACATCGAATTTTACCATATATTTTCCCTCGATATCTGCTTTAGCTTCCTCCTTTACTGTTATGGAGGATTTTGGATATATATTACCCGTCCATAAATTTTCTTCATGACCCTCAGGATCCTTAACATATAACCTCCCTCGTAAAAATCTAAAGGAAGTATTCATATAATCTAGGGAAACATCATATGTTTCTCCAGGAGGAACTTCTCGTGGGACACTGAGATGGCACTCACCAAATGTTCCTAAAACAACCCATTTAGCTTCGATTCTATTAGAGAACAAACTACCATAATACTTTCTTACTTTCCCCCTACAACCTTCACATACCATTGCTATTACCTTGTGAGAATCTTATATTCAACAACTACTCCACTAACATTAGCTTGCAACACAATAGAGGACGCTGTGACATCACTTACTTGAACATAGCCCATAACGCCATCGGTTGTTTCTTTAATTATGTACAAATCAGGCTCATATCCCAAATTGTGAACTATGGCTTCAGTTGGCGTATCTGGGATAGGATCTGTCTTCCCACTAATGAAGGGTATATGGTAAGTCTTAACACTACCAGAAGCCAATTCATGGGCACTCCTTGGAGGAGAGGGATAGTTCAACATCTCTAATCACTACTTACCGCTTGGTACTAACGTGTATAAAATTTCAACCTCAATATTCCCAGCGCTTGTGCTCGCCTTTATTCTCTCACCAGCGTTTATGAACGCCACAGGATTCTCATCTTTTCTATTACCAACCCTCTCGAATTTTTGCTTAGCCGATAACGTCGTGCTTCCGATTATTTTTTCCCCACTCGTCTCCTCAACCAAGCTTAGAGTATTATCAGCGTCGGCTTTGTTCTCAATAAAAATTCTCCAAATGAGCAATCTCATGTTGTTTGGCACTTTAGCTCCATTCGCAGAACCATCAATACCAATTATCGTTTCTGTGGTTGTTGCCGTGAATATACATCTCCTCAAATCACCGAAGTTCCCCATAGCTACGCACCTCCTTTCTTAGGAGCTACAGCTCTTTCTATTTCGTCCCTTGTAGCATCTATTGGTATTGGGTCAATCTCATAGTAGTCCCTATATCTATAGTCGTAGTACCTCAATCCAGCCATAGTTACGAGCCTACATGGAATTCTTCCACTTATGAAGCCCTCAATCAAATCTGGGTCTCTAACTATCTTAACCTTGTATCTTGAGATGTATATCTTTAGGAATGGTGAAATCTCAAATGTCATTGGGTTGTAGAAGTCAAATCTATAGAATCCCTCAGATTCGCTCTTGGGAATCCAAAGCTCCGTGTCTGGTGAGGGATCCTCCAAGGGCGACTCGAATCCATCTACATATTCACCAAATGGGGCTTTATCCCATCTAACATACTCGATAAGCTCCCTTTGAGGAGTTCTCGTGGGAACTTTGAGGTAGATCTTCAAGTATGAGGGATCCACCCCTATGAATACTTGGTAGAGCTCATCTTTCTTTTGGTTTAGGAGAATATCTTTTATGTCCTGAGCATCATAGCTTAGCCTAACATCTTCCTTGAGTTCATCAGCGCTTAAGGCACTACCTACCTCAGTAACGTAATCCCACTTGAATACGAACCTCTCAACCCCGAGTATCCTAAAGAATATGTATCCTTTTGGGAATCCAAGCCCTACATAGTAATTTTCCTTAAGTAAGTGCTCCTCTATCCTTTTCATAGTAGACACCCCTTTGTCTGTGTTTAATATAGTTGTACGCTGAAGTAATATATAAAGGTTGACATCAAGAGTTTAATGATACTTAAAGGTAGAACCAGACCTTGGATTGTCGTGTATGGAAAAGAAGCCGCAGAGCTTGATATAGACTGTGCTAGGCTCATAGCCTATGCATTAAGGAAAAAATTTTACTTTGCAAGGGTTATTATGGATACGGAATTTAGAAAAATCTACCACTACTTCAACATCGTTAGCGTGGGTGGTCAAAAAGTTAATAAGATTTCTAAGGAGTATATGAAAAAGGTGACCCCAAGAATAGTGGAGAAGAGAGAATTCCCAGCACTTTGGAGAGTTCACTATTGCTTAGAAGATCGCCGTGAAAAGGTGTGTCATTGTGATAATCGTAAAGCTGGAATTGTTGGCATCTACGACAAAGGAATGTTCCTTCCAGGTCAAACAAAAGTTTTTGTTGTAGCTGGTATAGCAAGAGAGGGGACTTACGCAAGCACCCTATGCTTTATCGACCATATTAATAAAGGTAAGGTATGGGACATGAGTGGAGTATTTTGCTTCTATCATGGGATAGATAAGTATGGGATACAAGAAGGATGTTGGATGAAGGGAGAGATAGTCGAAACTAGTCCATTAGAGGGTCTTATTGGCTATCTTTAGTAGGAGGCGAAAGTCCACCTTCCTTCCTTTGTCATAGCCAGGCCATAATGATGGCACTTAACTCTCCCATCAACAATTATTGAAAATCCAGCTTTCCTTACTTTTCGGCAAAAGAATAAATCCTCAGAGTAACCTCCTTTACCTGGCTTGAATGTCCAATCGAACCAAGGCTTCTTTATTTTCTCAAAAACCTTCGCCTGAATCAAGCAAGCACCTAATCCTATTGCATCAACAAATACTACCTTATTTTCCACTTCTTCTTTCTTCAATAGTTGTAATTTCCCCTTAACTTCTCTCCAACAAGAAGGTGTAGGAGGGTCTGTCTTCCTATAATATAAAGCACTAACTATTGGGTAATCATGAGTGAGTAGTACTTGTAAACCCCACGGTGGTAACATTACATCAGCGTCAATACATAATATATGCGTCGCTCCTTTATCTAGAGCTTCCTCAACCATATATTCCCTAGCTACATGAATTGGCAAATTCTTTTGAATAGTTATAAAGTGATTCATAGGGATTATTAGCTTCTTGAGTTTAATTGCCCACTCTAGGGTAACAATCGTGTTATCTGTGTATGGGATTAGGATAGCTAGCAAGCTATCTGGCTCTATTTCCCATGCCCCGGGCATTTTTAAGCCTTAAGGATTAATCCTTTTCCTTCTTGTGGAGCAAATACAAACCCTTCCTTATATGCGTAATACAGCGCTACCCTTGCCTTTAGGTTGCTCATTTTCTTCTCTTTCTCTAACCATTCGAGCACTTCGACAACTTTCCTTCCTTTCTTAACATAATTAGCGATTTGCTCGCCAAACTTATCGAGAATCTTTGGGGTAAGTTTTAGGTCATTTACAATGGTTTCTTCCTTAAGCTTGATAACTTCCTTTTCAACATCCCAAATGGTTATAGGCTTAACATACCCATGTTGCCTATCTTGTCTAAGTTGCCTAACTTCGCTATGATAGGTATGTTGCTTATGATAGACATCTTGCTTATCCTCACTAGGATAGACAACATGGGTATCATGTCTATGTTGCCTAACCTCGCTAACTAACCTATCTAAAACATCCTCGCCAAGTGGCTTAACTAGTAGAACATCCCTATCTTGCATAACTAAGCAAGGTGTCTCAGGTTTGATATCCCCTAACCACTTAAGGATGTTAGAGGGGATGGTCAACCTACCCTTCTTGTCTATGTTGAGGATGATACCCCTCTTCATCAACATTCACCTCCTCCCCATCTTCCTTATCTTAATTAAGTTAGCAACATATATATCTTGCTTATCATAGCGAGGATAAGTATCTTAGCTATGTTCCTTATATAACCCAAGATACCTAAGTGCCATACGATAGGCATGATACCTTCTTTCAACAAACTTCCTACACTTCCTAGGATCAACAGTATCCACCTCTTGGCAAGCTTTCTCTAGTTCCTTCATATCCTTGCAAATAAACGCTACCTCCTCATTTAGAATTTCTGGGTTCGCTGGTCTATCCGTTGTGATAACGGGTGTAGCTAAGGCCAGAGATTCAACTTGAGCGAGCCCAAAGGCTTCAGAATACGATTTACTCAAGGGTAGTAGGAAAGCTTTTGCTCTTCTCATCAAGTCAATCTTTAACCTATCATCAGGGTTCGGTATAAAGGTAATATTATCGCAACCTTGAGCCATTTTCCTTGCCTTCTCATAATACATCCTATGATCTCTAGCTAGCGTAGAGCCAGCGCAAATCAATTTAAATCCAAGCTTCTTGGCAAGCTTTATCGCTGTAAATATACCCTTATCCTTGTGGAATCTTGAGAAGTAAAGGAAGTAATCATCTTTATCGTAGCAAGGTGCGTAGTCTTCCAAAGGTAAGCCATAGTAAATATATGTTAGCTTGTGCTTTTTGCCAACCCACTTCTCAGCCTCCTTCATCGCACTTTTGCTTAGGAAAACACCTACAAGCTCTCTAGACGCAGGTGATCTTGGGAAATCCAAGTTTCCAAATCCATTCCTAAAGAACACTGTGAAAGGCATTTCTTCTCTATGCCAAAGAAAAAATTTTTCGCTAATTCTACAGGTAGCACTCATGTCAATAATCATGTCATACTCTAATAATTCATCCTTATACATCTCATAGATTCTAGCTTCAAGGGGTATGCTAACTTGCGTTAAGAAAAGAGGAATATATCTTAACTTAGCACCATATCTAACAACACTTCCAGGAGGGGCATACAAGGTAACGTCATGCCCCAATTTGGCTAAATAGGAAGCCAATACGCTATTTAGCCATTCCGAGCCGTATTGTTTATTGCTCGCTGGATATACTGTTGATGAAATTATAGCTATCTTCACCATGGGGCTTCGTATGATATCCCTATGTATTGCCTACACATGTTTACATGATCGAATTTTTCAGCCCATTTTCTACATGCTTCGTAATTAAAAGTATAAACCCCTTTGGCTACCTTCTCGAATACTTGCTCAAGCTCAAAGGTATCCTTAGCAACCCATCCACTCACTTTGTGCTTTACAACTTCCCTCGGAGCTCCTCTATCCGTTACAAGCACGGGTGTTGCGAATAATTGAGCCTCACAATTATGCACCACAAAAGAAGTTGTACAGTAGCTATTGTCTTCCTCAACCTCTAAGTTGTAAACCCATCCTTTATAGAACGCTTTACTTTTCTCCTTTATGAAGTAAACAAGTTTTCCATTTTTGTACCAATAAGATTTATTACTATGGTGCCTTTTTTTATCATTGTAAGGTGCCCACCTAACTTCATATACTTCCTTATTACTGAAACCAGCATTGGTTTTACTATTTATAGTAGGGCGATAATTCAATCTAATAAGAGCTAATTTCATATCATAAGCAAGATTAGGGCTAATTGTATGGTAATAGTAGCTATTATTGCAAAAACCACCATCTCCTGCTACTGTGCCTTCCACTAAGGCTTTAAGTAACGTCATGTCACAATGTAGAAGAATTGTTTTTGGAATTCTTTTATTATAGGCTCCTCTACCACATAAAGTTTCAAAAAATCTAGGAAGCACAGAATTACATGTATAAACTATTAAACCAGACTTCTTTTCTCTAATTTTTGCCTTCACCCCAAACTTATCTTCAAGAATTCTCTTTATCTCCTTAGCATATTCTTTTTCATGAGAACCTAAATTGAATTCAACAACATGGCCACTAGCACTTATACTTCCCTCAGCAATGTACCAACCTAGCAAATAGCAAAGATCTCTGTCTATCTCTACAATCCTTCTAATTTTTTTATTTTTTCTAGTTTCGCTCCATATATATTCTTTATCATATTCAACAAAGGGTGTTTCTTTCCTTTCTAAGTATTTACTTGAATAGCAATTAGGACATTGTCTTAGAGGATTTTTAAATTTCTCAGGGAGCGTTCTTTCAAAGAAAAGATATCCACACTTTTTACATTCATAAGCATATTTACGCTTAGCAAATTTAACAAGGTCATATTGTTTCTTTCGGAATTTTCTTTTAGGTTTAGGAAAAATAACCCTCTTCTCCAGGTTTTCTGCTTCTACCCATCTTAATTCGGGAAATTTTCCCACTTTGCCACATATTGTTAATACTGGATGTTCTGGCGTTAAATAAATAGTAGGATTCCCCCATGCTTTTATTTTTATTAAATAACCCACATACCATCTTCTAAAGACCTTAGTAACTCTTCTCCATCTTCCTCTATGAGTAAGAACAAGATCTCCAACTTTTACCTGGGAGATGGGCTTTACACCATTAAAGGTTATTATCTTCGTCTCAGGAGGTAAACATAAAGCCATTCCAAAAATTTCCCAATAAGGTGGAAGTAAAGGAGAAACTAGAGCTTTTGCCTTCGCCATTAACTCGTTCCTTTCCTTCTCATCAACATTCCCCTTTATTTCAACATATTTGTTTGCCTTCTTTAAGCACTTCTCAACATATTGCTTATCCTCAACGAAGTCCATATCACCAATCATTATTCCTTTTACCTTATACTTCTTGCACCACTCTATGAACAAGTGAGCTCCTTTGTAAGGAGACCAACGAGAGGCGAATAGGAAGTAATCCTCCTTGTCATAACAAGGCTTGAAGTTGTCAATAGGGAAGCCATGATAAACACATTTTGCTTGTATGCCGTACCTACCCATTGTGTACTCAGCGTGGAACTTGCTTGGGCAAACACAGTTGAAGAAGTCAAAGGGTATTGAATTGAAGGGCTCAGGGCCGTGCAAGACGTTAATTATCTTGTTGCGTAAGTCCTCAAGCTTGTAGAAAGCCCATTTTTGCCAGCTTGAATCTGTGATTAAATCGAAATCGTATAATTTGTCCTTGTAGATTTCAAAGGCTTCTCTCTCT
>Ga0190366_1000007_pt1 | contig 48513 bp, 42 predicted proteins | sample 487218910_MG_FD_169990 | JGI IMG/M metagenome (GOLD analysis project Ga0190366, IMG submission 169990) | Hydrothermal vent microbial mat bacterial communities from Southern Trench, Guaymas Basin, Mexico - 4872-18-9-10_MG | ecosystem: Environmental > Aquatic > Marine > Hydrothermal vents >...
TGTGGAGCGTCACATAGAATCATTATATCATTTGGCCTGTTTCTGTAATGTGCATAAACATAGATACCAATATACTCCTTTAGTTTATCCTTTCTATTTAAAAGCCAATCTTCAAGATCAATATCTATGTATTTCAATTTTCTCTTATCAAAAAGTTTAATTTCTTCTTTTGAGAGTTCTACTGGGTCTGAATCGAGTAGTAAAGCATCGTATAGCCAGTTTTCAATTGGGTCATTAGATGCGTATCTAATTGGCTCCTCCATCCTAACTTCGCTAAGCAGACCTTTAGCTTCTCTTCTTACAAGCGGTAAAAATCTGACTTGGAAACCTCTTCCAGCACCTTCATAACCGTGAAGTGTAGATGAGAATATATGGAGCTTAAATCTACCTAGCATTCTCTCTAATAAATATACGGGAACTCCGGCAGCCTCATCAACAACTATAACATCAGCCTCAGCTTTCCAAGCTTGATAAGGATATAGGTACTGAATTTCACATTCATTAACCCTGATATGCCGCTTATCCCTGCTATACTTAGGCTTGATATTTAGCCTTGTTAAAGAGAGAATAAAGAAGTTGATTAGCTCTTTTACATTCTCGAATTCAGGAGCTGTTAAAATAATTTTACGCTCTCCACCTAATGATATAAGACCTGCTAGTGAAAGACCTATAGCTACAGATTTACCTCTACCCCTATTTGCAGTTATTACAACATATCCACCCTTAACACGCTCCTCAATAGCTCTAATGACATCAATTTGATCTTGTGTTAATGCCATTTCATAGATTAACCTCGGGAATTTCGTATTCTCGGGAATTACCTTCTCTCTTATTGGCGGCTTAATATCACTAGTTGGAATACCACTTATCTTCCCGTCCGGAGATATAAACCATATTCCTGGTGAACTTTCCATCGTAGACACGAGGTATTTTAGGAATATTGGTTTTAAATCCTCAATTGTATAGGGAGAAGTAATCATATCTAAGTGAAACCTAACAATCTGGTTTTTCCAAATTTCTCTTTTTGGAGCTAGAAATATAATTAAGCCTCCACCCTTTACAACCTCAATAAGCCTTCCTAAATCGTTAGGACGTATATCCCTCATAAAATCTACAACCAAGACATCCCAAGTTGTACCCATTACCCTCTCTAAGCTCTTAAGAGAAACATATCCCCACCTAATTTTGTCTTCATGCTCTTTGATAAAATTAACGTATGGCGTAATCCACTTAGCTTCCTCTCTATCTTCCTTTCCAGAAAATAGTACTGAATACTGGTCTTTTCTAAGTTCATTATATAACTTCATAATATCAAGTAAATATCTTACAGCATCATTCTCCAATATAATTAGTCTTCTATGATTACTTTTTATACCGCTAGTTATGATTTCTGTAAGCTTTCTTTTAGTATCCTCTGGTAACATAGTGCCACTTTAATTATTGGAATCCTAATTGATAAGTGAAAATTTTTTAATTAACTTATTTGAATACTACGGATAAAACTTAGCCTTTTAATCTCGTTGATAGCCTCTCCAGGTAATTCACCCTCCACTATAATATGTAATTTCTGTATGGGGTATAAATGAGGATCTTCAGCAATAACCTGGATAATATTAGTATTATAGCGGGCTATTATTCCCGATACTGCAGCGAGAATTCCAGGTCTATCCTCCTTAGGTATGATTGTTAAACATGTATATCCTAGGTATTCAGCAACATTTCTTAGGAATGGTCCTGCTGGTAATAGGTTCTGGAAGAAGATATTTAGCTTTGGGTCATCCATAATTGTTGATATAGTTGCTAAAACTACCCTCCTATCTACATTAGCGACTTTAGCAATAGCTGAATAAGAGATCTTTATATCCCCTAGGTATAGCTTACCATTTCTAACAGCAATTCCATGTCTTACTAAGATATTTACAACATTTCTCTGTGAAGGCTTATCCCTAAACTTCTCTTCAATATAACTCCACATCAAATTACATAATAGTGTAAAAACTAGAATAATTTTTCGATGTACAATATAAGTATATTTATCATATACTAGATATACTAGTCACGTAATACAGGGAGGTGCGTAAGTAATTGAATGTACATTTTTGTACAATAAAGTTTATAAACGTACGATTATACGTATTTTTAAGTAATGAGGAACAAAAATGATGTTTTGTTAGAGAAGGATGATATACCGAAATACTGGTATAATATTGTTCCAGATTTACCTGAGCCTTTACCACCAATTATAGACCCTAATACTAAGGAGGCTGTAAATCCTAAGAGGCTAGAGGCTATATTTCCAAAGGAGCTAATTCGTCAGGAGATATCAAGTGACCGTTTTATAGCTATACCTGAGGAGGTTAGAGAAGCATATATGATTTGGAGACCTACTCCACTTATTAGAGCTAAAAGATTAGAAGAGAAGTTAGGAACTCCAGCTAAGGTATATTATAAGTATGAGGGTGTTAGTCCACCTGGTAGTCATAAGCCTAATACTGCTGTAGCTCAAGCATATTATAATCTCAAGGAGGGTGTTGAGAGATTAACTACTGAAACTGGAGCTGGTCAATGGGGTTCTGCATTAGCATTTGCGACGTATATTTTTGGTTTGAGAGCTACGGTTTACATGGTTAAAGTTAGTTATATGCAGAAACCATTTAGAAAAGTCTTAATGCAACTTTGGGATGCAGAGGTTATTCCTAGCCCAAGTAATAGGACGCCGATTGGAAGAAAGATTTTAGAGGAAGATCCTCAGAATCCTGGTAGTTTAGGTATAGCTATTAGCGAAGCAATTTATGATGCTGTAAATTCTGAGTCTACAAAGTACTCTCTTGGTAGTGTATTAAATCATGTATTGATACATCAAACTGTTGTTGGTTTAGAAGCTAGGAAGCAGTTTGAAATTATAGATGATTATCCTGATTATGTCGTTGGGTGTGTAGGTGGAGGGAGTAACTTTAGTGGGTTATTCTGGCCATTCTATTATGATAAGGTTCATGGTAAAGCTGAGAAGAATGTTAAATTTTTAGCTGTTGAGCCAACGGCATCACCAACATTAACAAAGGGGATCTATGCGTATGATTATGGTGATACAGCCAAGCTAACACCAATGTTAAAAATGTATACATTAGGACATAACTTTATTCCACCACCAATTCATGCTGGTGGATTAAGGTATCATGGGGATGCGCCTACCCTATGCCTATTAGTAAAGCATAAGCTAGTAGATGCTATAGCTTATAATCAAGTTGAAGTATTTAAAGCTGCACATTTATTTTTCCAGTGTGAGGGAATACTCCCAGCACCAGAATCAGCTCATGCAGTTAAAGCAGCTTTAGACTTAGCGGTAAACGCAAAGAAGGAAAATAGGGAAATTACGATCTTAATAGGATTAAGTGGACATGGATTCTTCGATATGAAGGCCTATGAAGCCTACTTAGATAACCAGTTAAAACCATACATCTATCCAGAAGATAAGATCAAGGAGAATATTGAAAAACTACTAGCAAAAGGAGAGATACTTACAAACTTGTAGATCTAGGATAAGATAAAGAAAAGATTAACAAATGATTGTGTGATATAGTATCAAAAATTAAGCGTACAGGTCCTAAGGAGATTTTTTGAAAAAGTAATTTTTAGTTTTATGGAAAACTTAAGTATAATTTAATTTTGTATAGTAGCTTCTGGATATATACTGGTCTTTGGAAGTATATGGAAGATATAATAAGGGGTTTTATCCACACCTTTTTCGGTGAATTATCCATGAAGAAAATTGATAAGGTTATTGTTCTTGGTGGTGTTGGAGCTGTTGGTATTGAAGCTTCTAGGGATCTAGTTGAGTACAGTGATTTTAGCGAGATTATGATTGCCGATTTTAATATTAAGAAAGCTAAGGCTTTTAAGAGGGAAGTTAAGGATAGAAGAGTTGAGATTATGAAGATTGATGTTAATAATGAGGATGAATTAAAGAATGCTTTAAAGAATTATGATATTGTTACTAATGCTTTACCTTTTAAATATGATGATGTTGTTACTAAGTGGGCCGTTAGACTTGGTGTTCATGGTGTTGATGTTGCTGCTAGTGAATATCAGTTAAGTTTAAGTCCTAAAGCTAAGGAGAAAGGTATAACATTTGTTCCCGGAATTGGTGCTACTCCAGGTACAACTAATTTGATGGCTAAGAAGGGTGTACAGCTCCTGGATAAAGTTGAGGAAATTGAGATTTTCTGGGCTGCATTTAGATGTACAGCTCCATCTCCTGGACTGCTATATACGACGATATGGGAGTTTGAGCCAGAGCTTGAAGATAGGGTAATTTATGAAAATGGTGAGTTTAAGCAAATGCCTCCATTCGTTGGAAATAAGGAGGTCGAGTTCCACGAGTGGATTGGTAAGAGGTTAACGGTTATTGTTCCACATAGTGAGACTAGAACATTGCCGATGCTAGTTCCAGATATTAAGAGGGTAGTTGTTAGAGGTACATGGCCAGATGAAACTATGGATTTACTGAAAACACTACTATATTATGGCTTCTATGAGAATAAGCCTGTAGATTTTGACGGAGTTTCAATAAAGCCGATGAGCTTCATGTATAAATTCCTCCTTCAAAGCCCATATGCTAAGAAGACTAAGGTTTGGGCGTATGGATTGGTAGTAGATGTTTATGGAGAGAAAAATGGTAAGAAAGCAATGGTTAGACTTAAGAACTGGCATCCAAAGCCAGAGGAATGGGGTGGTGAAAGAGCATACTTTAAACCAATTGGAATACCTCTATCAATAGGTACACAGTTTATAGCTAAGGGTAGGGTATCTGGGCCAGGCGTATTACCACCAGAGCTAGCATATGATCCAGACGAATTCTTTGAAGAACTTGAGAGAAGAGAAATAAAGATAACTTGGGAACTAAAATACTTGTAAATTACTTAGTCCTAAGTCGATTCTTATTTTCTATATCTTTTTGCTTCTAATATCTAGCTTTATATTAAGCGATAGTTATTCTTGAGATTGGTGTTTAACTTGGTTACAAAAGAGGAAGTTTTAAAAGCACTATCTAAGATTTACGATCCCGAGATCCCTGTTAACATAGTTGATTTAGGATTAATTTATGATATTAAGATTAAAGATGGAGACGTTCATATTAAAATGACATTAACTGTTCCCAGCTGCCCTATGTATATGGTTTTAGAGCAATGGGTTAAAGCTGCTGTAAAGGAGATCAAAGGTGTCAATAATGTTACTGTAGAATTTGTATGGGATCCACCATGGACTCCCGATAGAATGTCACCAAAAGCTAAGGCGTTATTAGGTTTTATATAAACCTAAAATTATTTTTTAACTAACTTCCATACTGCCGGCAATATTATCAAATATACGATCCATAGTGGTGAATATGTTCTTACTCCAGCTGTTAAGCTAAGTATGTATAAAATTGCTGTTGATATTAAACCTAGAACGACGGCTAATAACAACAATATCGATTCCTTAAATGTTATAACAGATTTTTTTGTTATGATATATAATGAAACTGCTGTTAATATAAACGCTATAAAGTATGGTATACCTAACGGTAGGAACTGTGTTATTATAATGAATACATATCTATTTAGTATGGCATCTAGCAATAATATAACTGCCATCACCAAAAATACTAATTTAAACGAAATACGTTGAGGTTCATCAATTTTTATAAGTTTAATCGAGACAGTTCCAGGTTGAAGATTAGCACCACAATTCATACAGAATTTTGCATTTGATGGATTATCAGCACCACATGCAGGACATTTTATACTCTCTTCACTCATTCTATATCACTATTTTAATAAAATTAGTTATTTTAAGATAAATATCTATTGTTAGATTATGGATTTAATAGGCTGGTACTCTGAATATAGGAGGGAAGTTCTGGATAGGATAGCTAGAGAGTTAAATGTTAATATTACTGCTGCAAAAAGAGACCATCATTCACATAGAAGGCCTAGACCATGCGGCTTAACTGTCCATACAGGCGTGGGATGCCCATTATCATGTTTATACTGCTATATTTACGATATGGGTTTTACTCATAAAGCGTCAACTTACCCATTAAATCCAGAGTCCTTAATTTATGCAATCGCTACTAATAAGAATATTCTTCTTGGTAAAGATGGTACATTTCTAGCATTAGGATCGGTTACTGAGCCATTTTTAAATGAAACAAAAGGGTATGTAATTAAGTTAGTCAAATTAATTCGTAGTTACCTTGAGAATCCTATACAGATATCAACTAAAATGATATTATCGAGTAGGGAGGTTCTAGATTTATACAAGGCAGACTCTAAATTAAGTATTCTATGTACAATTGTTGCATTTAAAAGTGCATCAAGATTGGAGCCATTAGCTCCACCAGTAGAGGAAAGGATTAAGTTTTTAGAAAGCTTAGTTAAAGCTGGCTTTAAACCTACACTATTTATCAGACCAATTATTCCAGGCATCACAGACCGAGAAATTAATGATATACTTAAGTTGGCATTTAATGCTGGAGTAGAATCGGTGGTTTTTGGAACATTAAGAGTAACAAGAAGTATTTTAGAGAAACTACGTGTATTTCCTGATACCTATAAAGAGATTATCAGGAGATTAGGACGTAAGCCCTTAACTGGAAATAAACAAATTTCTATTAAAGGTTCAGATTTAAAGAAGAAGTTAGTTAAGTTAGCACGTGAATATGGATTTAAGATTTATCCCTCGGCATGTGCAGCAAATGTGTACATCCATGGTCTACATTGCTATATGTGCAACTTTGGTCCGTGTGGAAATATAAATAAACTACCAGAAGTTGACGCTAAAGATATAGCTGAGTTTATAAAGTGGCTTAGTCCATCAGCTAAAGTCTCAATAAGGCATGATAATTTCTCTATCCAAATCTTATTTGATAAAAATGTAAATCCGAGAGTAAAGTCAGTAGTTAAATTTGTAGTTTCATATGCGTATAAAAGGGAGGTAAAGATTTACGCTATATAAAGACATTTCTACATGCTTACATTACTTCTTCTTTATCTGAAATACGCAGTATTCGTCTCCTTTAGCTACACACCTAGTTTCTATGACCTCAACTTCAGCTCCTATAACCTCCATAGCAATTCCAGCAATTACACCTCTAATTAAGTGGCTAAAGGGCTTATCTGACTTTATACCAATACTACACTCAATTGAGTCCTTAACTGTAACTTCACCCATACCTTTCTCATAATCAATATTAATCTTAAAATCTCCTATACCTGTACTTTTAAGTGCAGCTATACAGAAATCCAGATTCTTCATATGAGCTTTATAAAATGTTCTTCCAATTCTTACACCAAGATAATATAGAAAAGCCTCCGCTGCACTACCCCATTCACTTCTCATACCCTTAACCATTTCTCTGAGAATATCCTCAATTAGAATAACACATCTTATTTTGTAAAGTAGTAGTGGAAAGTGTAGGTTATCTATAACTAACCCTGGTATAATGGGTTTAATAATCTTAACTTCAATAACTTCGTCTAAACTCTCCAACGATGATTTTAATTCATCTAAATCTACATTACTCTCTGTTAGATCACAAAAGAAGATTCCATCTGCTACTTCGGGATTTGAGGTTGCAAACAGCTTAAGGATATTGACATTGTATTCATAGAGAACCTTACTAACCTCTGCGAGAACACCAGGGTAATTTTTCATTAGTATGATAAAACCGTAAACTTTTCTATTAGGAACATATATCATTGTAGAAATATCCAATTCTCTTTTCATGAAATATTTATTATACAGCGAGGATTTAATAGATTAGTTAAATATAGTTTGTTTATGCTATATATAGAGATGTCTATAGTATAATATACCTTGTATATAATATTATATGTATATAATATCATATAGCTTCTCTCTAATTGACTCTCTTAACCTTTGACCTAAATTTTAAAGTAATTAAGAAATTGTAGTAAGGGAAAAATTAAGAAAATTTTTAGTTGATTTAATTTTTAGATAGATTTATATTTGGTGTTTTTCATGAAATGGAAGTATAATACATCTAAGGTTTTGAAAGTTATGAGTGCTATTAGGAATATTGCTAGGAATATTAATGCGGTGTTTCCACCTACTACAATTGATGATATAGTGAGGAAATTTGTGGCTTTAAGCCCTGTTAAGGAAAGGTTAAGATCTAAAGATGCTACAGCTCTTTATCCTATTGAAGTTATTAGGGGATACAGTATTTACAATAGGTTGCCGAATAGGCAGCAAGCATTTAAGGAGTTATCTGATAGTAAGTATGCTATTGCATCTATAGATAGTAGTTATCATTCTCCTGGTGCACATGGATATATTCCATTTATAGTTCATAATGTTGGTATTTGGTATGTTGATTATAATAATGAGGTTGGTGGTGAGGATAGTGAGGTATTTGCTGATATTAAGGTATCTTATGGAGATATGAGAGAGAGAATTTGGATGAAACAAAATGAAGCTAAGGTTTTAAGGAATTTAGTTAAGCTTCTTAATGGTGAGCTTAATTTTGTAATGCTTGATGAATCCTTAAGCATAGGCTATACAATTAGCTGGAGTAATACCGATAGAGAAGAGTATGCACATGTAATTGCTGATTATGTAAATTTTTTGATTGATAATAACATTATCCCTCTAGGGATTTATTACACTAGATCGATTGATATAGTTAGGGGCATGAGGGATATGGGTGTTGTAAGTGATGATGAATTTAAGAATTCTCAAATTCCAGATAAAATGATTTTAAATAAGATTTTAGGTTGTGGTGACCGTTCACCTATATTTAACGTATATTCATATGCACATATGAAAACAGGATTAGAGTTAAATGCTATCTATGTAAAAGTAGGCGATTATAATACTTTGAGAGTCGAATTTCCAGCAAAAACTCTTAAATTAGGTAAAGATGTGATTGAGGATATACATCGAGTTGTACTGCTAGAGAGCATAATTGGTGATGGATATCCATATCCGCTACAGGCAAGTCATGAAAATGCTGTTTTAACAAGTGAAGTTAGAGACGCTATTGTTGAGGTTTTTAGTGAAGTTTTGGGTATAAGGAATGAGTTATATGTATCGAGTAAGGAGATGAGTAAAAGATGGCCTCTAGCATAGACATCTGGTCTAACATTAAAAATACCGAGCCGATTGGTGAAGTGTTTTCAATAGATAGTGACTATGTAGATATTTTCATCTATCCGGAGTTTTTACAGTGGATTAGAGTTGGAGAGATACTAGCTGTGGAAACCGATTGGGGATATGCACTGTGTATAGCCTTAAGTACGTCATATAGGGCTCAGAGGTCTTTTAGGGCATTAAAGCTAGATATGGAGGTAATTAGGAAAAACATACCAGATATATATAAGTTTCATGTTTTACTTACAAGAGCTGTCTATACAAGTAGATTTGAAAATGGCTCCATTATACACATGAAGGGAGGTACACCACTGTTACATGCATTAGCTTTTAAGATTCCAGATGATGCTATAGAGAACTTTCTCAAGCCAAAGGGAAAATTAGATTTATCTTTTATTAGAAGTTATATTAAAGCCGGCGCTACTCCCGAGGATCTTAAATACTTCATTAATAGATATTATGAAATAATTTCTAAGGTTGATAGTGTAGATTTCGTGAGGGAGCTTGCTCGCATCCTTTCCTCAATTGAGAATATTGATCCACTAAGATATATTAAAGTAGTTTCTGAGTTTATGGGGTGGATATAATTGCCCTTAGGTAAAGTAGTTTCTGGGAGCCTAAAGGATGGTGTAAAGATAATTCTAGAAAGTTCTGAGGATATAGAGGACTACCCTGTAGGTGGCCTAATTACAATTAGGGGTAATCAAAAAGAGTATCTAGCTTTAGTTAGTGATGTTGGTGTAAAAGGTGATAGTGCACCAATAACAGCATTATCTGGTATTAGAGACGAGTATTATAAGGCTATAATTAGCGAGTTAAGAGGAAAATATAGTTATGGGTGGCTTGAAGCAATACTGATTGCTGAGACGTATGGCAATGAAGCTTATGAAAGTGAAACATTCCCAGGATACTCATCAATAATTCCAGATAACTACCAAGATTTGTTATACAAATTTTTTGATAAAGCTAATAACACGACTCATTGGGATATTGGAGTTCCAAAAACACCGAAGAGGGTAGATATAAAGATTCCCATTAACATATCTAGGTTAGTAGAGCTTAGTTTTGGAATATTTGGTAAGTCTGGAACTGGAAAGACATTTCTTGGAAATATTTTAGCATCATACTTCATGTTATATGATGATTATCTTGCCTCAAAGGGGTATGTAGAAGGGAAGCCAATTAGGCTGTTAATTTTTGATATGCATAGCGAGTATGGTGTTTATCTAAAGGATAACTTGGGTAATAAGATTGCTGATGGAGTTGGACAATTAGCAAAAGACAAGTTTGTTATTTATAGCCCATCTAAAGACCTATATGAAAAGTATGAGGGTATTAGACCACTGAAAATCAATTATCTAGACCTAGATGAAACTGATATCTATATGTTATCAGATGTATTTGGAGTGACAGATGCATTTAAATCTAGAATCTACGACTTCATAAAGTTAATTAGGGACAAGTTTAGGCTAAAGGAGTATTGGATAATAGGACTCTTAGCAACAAAAGAGTTACAAGAAAAATTAGCTAAAAGTAGTAGAGGATTGGAGATTTTAGATGAGATTAGAAGTCGAAGTGGAGTTAGAGACTTAGAAGGTTTGAAAGAATACATAATTGGGGAGATTAAGGATAAGTGGGGTACGGGAACGGAGATAAGTTATCGGAGTCAAATACCAAAGTTATACACATTACTTAGGTATCCATTTACATTAGAGGAGGTTGAAAGTCCGATTTCTGAAATTGTTGATTATCTAGTTAGTAGGGAAGGTGTAAGTGTAATTATTAGTATGGGTGAATATGAAAGGGAAACCCCACTTTATATGATTATTGCTAATCTAATAGCCCGTAGGTTGAGATCAAAAATTTATAGTATTGGGGAGCCAAAGACTAAGATCGTAATTTTCTTGGAAGAGGCACATAAGTTTTTAGGTAAGGATGTTTATTATCAAAGTCCGTTTGGAAATGTTGCTAGAGAAATGAGGAAGATGGGTGTTACACTTTGCGTTATTGACCAAAAACCTGGTGAACTGGATAGAGATGTTATAAGTATGCTATGGACAAATTTCATATTTACTCTAACCGACCAGAGAGATGTAGATATCTCAGTTATTGGTAGTCCAAATCCACAACTATACTCAAAGATTGTTCCTAAGTTAAGGAGGAGAACGGCTCTAATATATGGTGATGCAATTAAATTCCCGGTTGTAGTTGAGATTATCGACTATAAGATAGTTGAGAATCTACTTAAGTCGAGAAAAAAGATCGACATCGATGAGTTAATTGATGATTTGAAGGAGGTTTAGCCATATGATTAAGGTAATTCATACATCAGATTTTCATATTGGTGTACCTGTAGCTGGGATGAGGGGGAGAGACATAAGGAATTTACGTAGAAATGACATTTTCTCGGCTATTGATAGAGTATTTAAGTTTGCAGTTAATGAAAATGTAGATATAGTTATTATATCGGGTGATATATTTCACTCTCCAAATCCATCTCCACAAGACTTCCTAAAACTTGATGAACTTTTAAAATATCTTGAGGAGAATGGGGTACATGTCGTCGCTATAGCTGGAAATCATGATAAGAGGAAAATTAGGGGTGAGGAGGGTTATTTAAGCATCTATAAATCGAGAGGAGGAGAGTACATCCATTATCAGGATAAGATAAGTGACAAGCCGTTAGTCATTAGTGTTGGTGATGCCAAGATAGGATTTGTTTTAATACCATATTTAAGTGGAAAGTTTGTTAAAGCTCATACTGGAGATAGATATGTAAAGGAGTATCAGAGTGTTATAGAGAAAATTGTTACTAGACAACTTAGCAAGTTAAATGGAGTTGATTATAAGATACTTGTTGGTCACCTAACTGTTAGTGGTGCAAATTTAGGCCCTAAAATTAGTTATGTTGCTTATGACGACCCACCAATACATATTAACACTTTACATCCGGAGCAATTTGACTACATAGCTCTAGGACATATCCATGTCCCACAGAAAATCTCTCAGAATATTTATTACTCGGGAAGTATCGAGAGAATAGATTTTTCAGAGGAAAACATCGATAAATTATTCTATCTCATTACCCTTAGGGATAAATTGGAAGTTAAGAAGATACCATTAGCATCGAGGAAAATGATTACATTAGATATCTCAGTTTCCCCTCTATCGAGCCCACTCAACCAAATTATTAATGTCATATCAAGTGAAGATGTTAAGGGAGCAATGCTTAGGATTAAGTTAAGTGGAGAAACAGACGTGATTAATAGGCTATACTTAGAGATTCATAGATTAGATAACATGCTATTTAATAAGTTAGGTGTAGCTGCTTATAAAATAGAGACACGGTATTTAACTAAAGTTGTAAAAGAAAAAGTTGATTATAAAGAGATTGATTTAGCAAAAGCATTTGAAGATTATATTAAGAATAGGTTTAGAGGTAGGAGGAAAGAGGTTTTAGATAAGGCAATTGAGGTTGGGAGGAGGTTTCTCAATATATGAAGCTAATTAAGTTAACTGTTAGAAATATTGCATCCTATAGAGAAGCTGAATTAGACTTCAACTCATTTAGCTATCCAGTAGCAGTATATGGAGATAATGGTGCTGGAAAAACAACACTATTCGTTGATAGTATTACTGCAGCGTTATTTGGAGCAGCTTATGGAAGTCCAAGATTATATAAGAACTTTTGTGGTAGAACAGGTTATGGAGAAATAACTCTTGAATTTGAGGTTGATAATGTTAGGTATAAAGTTGTTAGGAGAATTTATAGGGATAGACCTACAGAGGCATATCTCTATAAGTGGGATAATGGGTTATACAAGACCTATGCAGTAGATGTTAGTAAGGTAAATGATGCTATTATGGAGATTATTGGTATGGACCATAGTGATCTACTTAATTCTATCATTATTAGGCAGGGTGAGGTTGAGAGATTTATTGACGCAAGTGATGCTGATAGAGGTAAGATCCTACTAGGTATACTTAAGCTTGATATGGAGAATATCGAGAAATCTGTATATGAAAAGATAAAGGATTTGGAGGCTCAAATTAGGGAAGTTAAAGGAGAAACTAGTATTCTTGAAGAGGAGATTAAGAGAGAAGGAGAGATTAAGAGAAGAATAAAGGAAATTAAAAGTGAAATAAACGAGTTATATAATGCCAGAGAGGAAATTAATCGAGAAATCCAAGAGTATGAGAATAGGTATAATAGCTTGGATATGGAGGTTAAAAGACTAAATAGGATTATAGGTGGTTATGAAACACTAATAACGGAGCTAAATGAAAAAAGTAGGAGGCTTGAGAGTTTAGCTGGTGAGGAGGCTAGGATAGTATCGTTATTAGCTTCTAAGGGAATACAAGAGGAGTATATTCTAGCTTTAGCTATTAATATCGATAAGCTACGCGATCTATGGATGCTTAAAGAGGAATTACGTAAGGAGACTGAGAAGGTAGATATGGCTAGGAGATACTCTCAGCAGTTACATAGATTGAAAATAGAACTAAATGACGTATCCAAAGAAATAGATAAGTATAGAGAAATTATTGATAGACTTTCTTCAGAAAAAACTAGGCTTAATCTCGAGATTAAGTCGTATCTAGAGAGAATTGATAAGCTTAAAGCGGCATTAGCGACATGTCCACTCTGTGGAGCACCGCTCACTGAAGAACATAGGCAAGCTAGGATACGTGAATTTGAGGATATAATTGGTAGGTTAAGAAGTAACTTAGCAAGTATAACTACTAAACTAAGCAAGTATGAGACGTATTTTGGAGAGTTGAGTGAAAAGAAGGGTAGTCTAGAGGGTGAAATTAAGCGGATATATGGTATGCTAGAAGCGATTGGAATTCTTGAAGATGTTAGTGCTGGAATTAGGCGATTAGAGGAGAATATAGAGGAAATTAATGAAAAAATATCAAGTTTAGAAGTAGAAATTAATCTAACTATTCAACTTGGAGAAGCTGGTCTTAAGGAAATTTTAGGGTTAAGGAAAGAACTTGAAAGATATAGGGAGATATATAATAGGAAGAAGGAGATTATAAGTGAAATTAGGGAACTAGAGAGTAAGGTTTCGAAATATGAAGATAAGTATATAGAGTACCAAGCTAAGCAGAAGGAATTAAGTAAAATTAAATCTACTCTTGAAACTAAAGTTAAGAAGTTAGAGGAGATTAATAACCGAATTGAAAGGTTATATGGTGAATTAGAAGCTTTAGAAAAAAGGTTAGAGGAGATTCATGTTAAGAGAGGTAGGTTAGAGAAAGCTAAGGAAAAGCTTAATGGGTTAGAAGTTGAGAAAGAGGCATATACAGTCTTAAAGGAGACATTTTCGTGGAGAGGATTACCACTATTTTTATTAAGGAAGTATTTAGAGATAATTAACCAGCTTACAATACATTACATTGAAGTATTTGGTCTCCCGATTACCATGAACCTTACAATTGATGTTAGGGGAGGTAAACCCACAGTAACCATGAAAACTTACCGTGATGGAATAGAAGCCCATCCCATGACACTCAGCAATGGTGAGAGAGTTCTCTTAGGATTTGCTATTAGACTAGCACTTAATGACTTAATAAGTGGTTTATATTATAAAGGTAGAAGACCGAGATTCTTTATAGTTGATGAGGGCTTTGGACCTTTAGATGCTGAGAATAGGAGGAGGGTAGCTTGGGCACTATATAATCTTCTTAGAGAAGGGAAGTATGAACAGATGATTATAATTTCTCATGCTGAAGGTTTATGGGAGGAGGAAATCTTTAAAACACGTATAGAAGTTACTAAAGAGGAAGGTATTAGTAGGATAAATATCCAGCATGCAGCTGAGGTTAAGCAAGTTGTTTAATAGCTTTCTTAAGAACTCTTAGAGGAAGTAAAAGACAGTTGATTCGAGATTTGCCAGGTTTAACTCCAATTATATTGATAAATCTATCGTCACTCAAACTGAGAATTTCATGTATACTTTTACCTCTAGCGTATTCAGATAGGATAGATGCTGAGGCAATAGATAGTATACATCCACTACCAGTAAAGCCGATATCGACAATTTTATTATGTTCTATCAATACTTGAAACTTTATTCTATCACCACATAAAATATTTTCATCCTCAAATTCTGCTGTATAGATCTTCAACACTTTTTTATTTCTAGGATTCTTATAATGATCAATTACTCGATCGATATACATAGATGACATAAATTCCACCAATAACTACTGAGAAGTATAAAAATAAAAAAATAGAAGATGTTAAGGCCAAAAATGAATTCATCAATATCTTTATGTAAAGAAAAATTTTGTAAAGGTAAAACAGTTTATACCATATCTCAACATACTTAGCCTACTTTAAACTTTCCAGCGCGCCTTTATAATAAGTTCTACAAAAGTTATTTTCCAATTCGCTAGTGCGGATAAACTTACCCCTATCATATCTCATATCTATATATATTATATAGTGATTAATGTTGTATCGCTTATCTTATACCTATGTTAAATTAACTTAGACTTAACTCCTCTTCTAGTAGGAAGTGTACTATCCTATCGTGAGCTCTGATTATATCTTCTTTTGAAATTACACCTATAAACTTCATACTCTGCTTACTCTCTACAACTGGTAGTAGGTTCTTTTTATGTCTAATCATCTCTTTAATCGTACTATATAATGACGCATCTGGATATGTAACTAATAGTCTTGAATGCATGATCTTTGATACCGGCGTTTTCTCTTGTTGCTCACTCGGAATTCTAACTAGATCCTCATACCTTAATGTACCTACTAGCTTCTCCCCATCAGTTACCATTAACTCCCTAACTTTTTCCTTCACTATTATTGCCAATGCTTCCCTAGCAGTCGAATTAACAGAAATCGTTGGATATCTTCTCCTCATAGCTTCCTTAACTTTAAGCTCAGTTAATACTACTTTATGATATTCTCCTAGGTGTGCTGGTGAGTGAGCACGATCTAAAACTTGTTCTGAATAAATTGAGTGGTTCCATGTTAATAGATAAGATATTGCGATAGACAACATTGCAGGGGCAATTAGCTCATAGCTGCCAGTCATTTCACTAATCATTATTAATACCGCAATAGGGGCTTTTGACACACCGGCAAACAACGACATCATTCCAATAACTATTGCTGAAGTTAAGAATACATCTTCATCTGGTATAACGCCTGGAAATAAGTTTATATACAATAGTCCTAGGGCAGCTCCAACCATTGCTCCAATACATAATCCCGGAGCAAATACCCCACCACTACCACCAGAGCCTATGGTTAATGCTGTCGCTAGTATTTTTAATAAGGCCATTATAAGTAGAGCGACTACAATAATCTCCCAACTCTCCCCGAAAACCCATTTATCACCAAGATAAGCGATTGGAAATTGATTATGTGCAAATAGGGTTATCCATCCATAACCCATTTCAAGTACATGAGGAAATAATATTCCTATTAACCCTGTGAATAAACAGCCTATCATTGGCTTAAAATGATTTGGAATCTTTATGTTATCAAATAATTCTTTAACTCCATAAAATGTCTTTACATATAGGATACCAATTAATGCCGTAACAACGCCAAGTAATGCGTAGAATGGTATTTCAATAGGATGATTAAATGCTACTTCTGGGATATTAAATACATGATCAAAACCATCATATAATCCAAATATAGTATATCCAATTGTAGATGCTATAAATGCTGGTAGAAGAGCTTCAACCTCAAAATCTCGTTTATATAACACTTCCATCCCAAAAATTGCGCCACCTAATGGCGCTTTGAATATTGTACCTATACCTGCACCAATACCTATAGCAGTGGCGATTCTCCTCTTGTAGGTATCGAGTTTCATTAGTGAAGCTAGGATAGACCCAACTCCAGACCCAATTTGAGCCATGGGACCCTCTCTACCAGCACTCCCTCCAGAACCTATGGTAATTGATGAGGCAATCATCTTTATTAATGGAACCCTTGCTCTACTTCTACCGGCGTGTTTATGAAATACGGCGATAGCCGCGTCTGTACCGTGCCCCTCAGCTTCAGGTGCAAATGAGTATACTAATACTCCAGAGAGAAGGCCACCTAACATCGTAACTATTGGAATAATCCAAGGTCTAAGAGGTGGATTTGATAATCCCCACTCACTACCGGGCTCCGGAACTTGAAAACCAACGATAACCTTAAGCAGAATATACATAATAAAGTTTAGAAGTTCATAAAATATTATACTAGCTACTCCAGATATAACCCCAATTACTATAGCAATGATAAATAGTTCCTTTAGATAAAGGGTCTCCAAACCCTTAGCAATCCTTCTGGCTAATTTATGTATCCATGTATCATCAGGTGACCGTAATTCCATTTTAAATAGCCTCCAAAGTGGTGACACGGCGCTGTATAAGTATTAAAGCCGTCCTCCCTATAATTTCATGATAATACATAGGTATAATTTATCTTTTCATTCCTCCACGTGTCAATTTAAACAACTCATTTATTAAAACACGGATTATATCCATTTCAGCTACAATACCCAATAACTTTCCATCCTTATCAGTTATAAATATATGGTCAGTTTCTTCTTCAGCCATCAATCTAATAACTGTTCTTATATTTTCATCCGGCGGTACAGTTACTGGTTTTCTTATAAGCTTTCCTACTTCGATATCAAGCTCCTCTAATCCTAATATATCCTCCAAGTTAACATATCCTATGAGCTTGTTCTCCTCATCCACTACTGGGTATACCCTAAATGAATAATTCCTAACTTTATTCAGAACATCAGCTACAGACTCATTATCTCTAACTGTTATTGGTTTTCTAGTCATTACTTGATAAACCTTAATTTTTCTAGGTATATTTGGATCCATTTCTATTATCCTAAGGTAGATTTCATCAAGAGCAAGTTCCTCCTCAATAATTTTATGTGGCTGCTGAAGCTCGAAGAAAGATAAATTTCCAGTTAAAATGTAACTTATTACTGCAGCTATTATTGTTGGTATTATAGTTGCTGGACCACATGTCTCAGCAACTAAGGCAACAGCGGTTAATGGTGTTTTTGACGTGGCTGAAAGTACAGCAGCCATGCCAGCGGCTATATATACAAGTGCAGGCTCAGCATGAAAAGACTGAATAAAGATTGATGATGTGAGTGCGCCAACTACAAGAGATGGAATAAATAATCCACCACTACCGCCAAAGTTTAGCGTTATACATGTAGCGAGTATTTTTAGGACAAGTAGTATTACTATGATATAAATTGGTTCATGAAAAGAGTTACTTGTTATTGATCTAATAACATCATACCCAGAGCCAAGTATTCTTACATCTATTAATGCTAATAATCCAATTAAGAAACCACCGAGAATAGGGATTATATTTGGATTCAACCTTAAATATAGAAATTTTGAAATCTTACCTAACCTAATATAGCTTTCAACAAAGAAAATTGCTACAAATGATGAAAATATACTCAATAAAATTATATATAGTATTTCTTGTGGGGATAGTTCAATAAACTCAATATTAATTGGGAAAAGCCTCTCTGGTCCATTAATCAATACAAAAATCATGTATGCTGTAACAGACGATATCACAGCTTCGATAAATGCTTCAGCCTCTATATCCCGTCTAAATGGAATCTCTAATGCAAATAAGATTCCTGTTAGTGGTGCTCTGAATACCGCTGATACACCGGCCGCAGAACCAGCAATGAAAAATCTTCGTAGCTTTGGAATACTAATATTAAATTTTCTAGCGATTATTGATGCTAATCCACCTCCTAATAACATACTTGGGCCTTCTGGTCCAGCACTTCCGCCAAGACCCATGGTTAGTATTGAAGCTCCCGTTTTTGAGAATGTATCTCTATAGTGAATAAAGCCATTATGAGTTAAGTAGGCTTCTAGGACAGCGTGAGTACCACAGCCCGTCCTTTTAACCCTTGCAAAAAACTCTACAATGACATATGAAAGAGTTATCCCTATAATTACTACAACAATTGTGAAATACTTGCTAATGGAAATTAGGAACTGCGTCAAGCTCCATAAGGATTCTAATGCGAGATAGAAAATTGATACTGCGATTCCAGTTACTATACCAATTACGATTAATGTTAAATACTCCTTTAAAAGTTCTCTCGAAATTTTTACCATTTTAATCAACCTTGGTAGTAACTATATATAATAAGACCTAAAATTCGATAATTAAATGACCTAGTGTGTACTATTAATAATTTGCCCACTTATAACTAAGGCTTAGAACTAACTATAAACTTTTGTGTAGGGATAGAAATAACAGACTTTAGCTATTCAACCATACTCTCTAAGTATGTAACCACTAGCTCATCGGCGTCTAATCGTATCATTCCACCAATTGGAACTGGAAGCTTATAATTTCCATGACAACAGGCAAAGTTTAATATTATTGGGTATTTATATTGCTTCATATGCTCTACTATAATTTCAGCTATGCTTGGCGCTGGATATCTATATTGCTCAGGCTCCGGGAATTCTCCAAAAATGATACCTCCTACATCCTTAAACTTCCCACTTAACTCTATACTTGATAAGTAATTATCTATCCTCCAAGACTCTTCAGAAATATCTTCTAAGAATAGGATATGACCAGTAGTATCTGGATCATATCTTGTTCCAATCATTAAAGTAAATAATAACATGTTTCCACCAATTACTCTTCCATCGACTCTCCCCTTATTGATATATTGAAGTATAGGGGCATCGGCTGGATTTCTAAGCTCTAATTCTTCCCCTCCACTTATAGCTCTAAATAGATACTCTACACTCTTTTCTGTATACCGTAAATCTTCAGGTTTTGCAGCAAATCTGCTAGGCATCCACCCTTGGAAAGTTATTAATCCAGTTTTTTGGTATATTGCTATCTGAATCGGTGTTATATCACTATATCCAACGAATATTTTTGGATTGTCTCTTATTATGTCGTAGTCTATTAAGTCTAATATTCTTAGTGACCCGACTCCTCCTCTGGCGCAGAATATAGCATCTACTTTATCATCTTTAAATGCACTATTTAAATCCTTAGCCCTTACATCTATGGGACCAGAATAATACCACTTTCTAGTAGCTCGCTTAATTGTATCACCAATAACAACTCTATACCCCAATTTCCTCAGATACTCTATTCCTTGCATAAGCCTCATTGAAGGGTAAACTGGATAACTTGATGGAGCTATAACTTTAATAACACCACCTTTTTTAAGTCTAGGTGGCTTTATCGTATCCATATAAGGTCAAGAAATACATAACACCATAAAGTAATAAATAGTTTATTTTGAAAAATTAATCATTGAAATTAATCTTAGCGTATGCTAAGGCTATAGCTAGAAGTACAATTAGTATACTAGTTATTAAGCCTAAAACAGAATTGTATTCGATAGGTATGTAGAAGTCATTAGGGTTAATTAGATTTATATGTGGCTTAGATTCTTCAGTAACAACTCCACAAATTTTACATCCAGCTTCTCTAGTGGATTTCGTGCTAAAACTATTTGCAGTACTTATATGTTCTTCATATACTAGTGGCATGGGCATAGCTTCCCTAACTAATGGCTGAATTATAGGGTCATAAATTATCTTTGTATTTCTATATGGCTTAAGAGAGATATATAGTTCCATACTATTTTTAGTAATAATAGCTATATTAACTACATTAACTTTTTTAATTTGACCATTAACTATATACCCAAAGCCTAGTAGATGTACTGCAAATGAATCGATATTTATTATTCCAGGAGTAGTACCTCCAGAAAAGATTATATCTTTATTTAGTGCTGGGGTAAAGCTTTCCCCAAAGCCATATACTCTACGAAAAACATTTGCTTTATAAATCTCGTAGTTTGGGTTTTCAGGATTAAATATTAACTCGATGTTGATAGTTAGTGAAAGGGACAAGTTTAAGCCGTATTCCTCGTTAATTTTCTTAATTAGGTTCTCTCCATATATCCAGTTCCAACGATCAACTATAATACCGATTTTTACAGAGTTATCCTCTAGGAATATACTAGAATCTCCAATATCTATAGCTAAGTCTTCAGGTAAGATATCTACTAATACCTCTATATCCTTAACTAACTCGCTATTTAATCCACTAGGTTTAATTACATACCTATTGACATTATATGATAGCTCTTGGCTATATACAGACCATTTTAAGTTTTTAAAACTTAGGTTGTAGGCTTTATCATCTATCCACACGCTCTGTACATATGATTCAATATGCCTAGCTCCACATTGAAAACAACTCACATACTTTAGATTCCTAATGATTCTTACTAGATTATTAAACGTGAGAACTCGGTCTTGTATCGAAGCATTCAACATATCTGAATTTATTGTTTCATAAACTCCTTTTAGAACTACAAGCACGGTTTCTCCAGTCAAGTTATTACGTATCTTAACAGATGGACAACCATCATAAAAGCAAATATCATGGCTAACTTTTTGCATGTATCCCTCGCTAGGAATATATGTCACTGAAATAAGTAGGAGTATAGTTATCAAAAATGTCATTACTCTAAGGTTTACCATGATCCTCAAATGATACACTAGCTAAATTTAAATATATAAATGCGAATTTCTAGAAACTTACAATAACCCTTCAAAAGCCTCAGAAATAACGCTTATTTTCCTCTTTTCTAAAGTAAATTTAGAGTAGAAAAGGAGAATACGGGAGCTCGCGATTTCTTGGCACCAATAACTATTTTTACGCGACTGTTAGGCTTTGTAGGATCATGTATGGAAGGTATATTGAGAACATTGTCTTTATCGGTTTTCCTGCAATCCTAATTTCTTTAAATGCCTCATAAATGTTTCCTGACACATTTAGTGGGTATAGTGGTTTTTCTATCGACCCAGACTTTATATAATATGCCTCATAGAGTACAGCATTAATTTCCCCTGTTACGTAGTTACTTGAATGAGGATTCATCGGAAAGCCCATAACGAAGATTCCTTCGTCGATTTCAGATATTAGATTATCTAGGGTCTTATTATTTCCATGGATAACTAAGTTTGTATAGCTAATTCCGACTATTCCTCTAGCTCTAAATGCATTTCCGGTACTCTCCTTTCCAACCTTCCTAGCATAGTACGTATTATATAGGAAGCTTGTTAAAACTCCATTTTTTATAACCTCTGTTCTTCTCTTTGCAACACCTTCATCATCATATTTTGATGTAGCTAGACCATCAGCTAGTGTTCCATCGTCAGTAATAGATAGCTCTTTAGAACAAACTTCCTTACCAAGCTTATCATGTAGTGGTGACCTACCCTCCTCTACATTATCAGCTCTAATTGCAGGTGTAAATACAAATTGTAGTATTTCAGCTAGTGTAAGTGGACTAAATATTATACTGGCTTTCATAGGCTTACCTAGCTTTTCAGCCTCAAATAGCGTCTTAACTCTATTAATCACATCGATTGTAATATCCACTTTATTCCTAATTACCTTTGTATCCGACCAGCCATCGTAGATCGAGACTTCTCTTTTAGCACTTTTACCCTTAGCCATAACTACAAAGTGCTCACCAGCACCTCTATCATATGCCTCTATGCCTCTTGAGTTTATAATCCACTTCTCCCATGTAACTACGCTATTATATAATTCGCATATCTTGATATCACGAGATTCTCTTTCAGCCTCTTTATAGAGTAGACGACAATCTTTCATCATATCGGCAATCTCCAAACTAGATAATTCATCACTATAAACTTCTTTAGCTATAGGTTTAGTTGGATCAGGTAGTCCATGCCAGTATTTATCTTCATCAGATACTTTAGCTATAGAAATAGCTCTATCTACCTCTTCATAAAGCTTATTTAGATTTAGAGTTGATGTAGAAACTAAACCGATTTTCTTCCCTACAGATACTCTGATAGCTAAATTATTTCCGATAATTGAAGATGGGGTTAACTTCTCGCCTTCACCCTTAATGAACTTCTCCTTATACCTCCTTAGATATACTTCAGCTTCATCAGCACCACTTTTTAATGCATAATTTAAAACTTTCTTTAAAATTTCTTCAACCAACTCTACCACCCACCCTCAGTAAATCTACAAGTAAGGTTGGACCACCTATACCAACATATACACTTTGCCCACCTTTTCCACATCCTCCAAATGGAGCAGCATCGATCAAAACTTCCTTCCCAGATCCTCTAACATGCTTAAGCATTTCAAGAATATTTCCAGTTAAGATTATATCCCTTATAGGCTCCTTAATTTCACCTTTCTCAATTATATATCCTCTCGAAGCAGAGAAGGTGAAGGTACCATCTAACTCCGCTTGCCCTCCACGTCCATCGTCAACTAAAATACCACTTTTACACTCTCTAATCATTTCTTCCTCACTCCAATCTCCTTGCTCAAAAAATGTATTTCTCATCCTTACTATTGGCATATGTCTATGGCTCTGTGCCCTACCATTACCAGTACTAGATACACCCAACTCTGCTGCTGAAATCCTACTATGTAAAAAGCCACTATCAATACCTTTATCTACTAGACGTACTGGCTGTGTAGTAACACCCTCATCATCTACTGGAAGATAAATACCATACTTATAATTAACTACTCCAGAATCAACTATAGTTACGTGTTCACTAGCAATCTCTGAACCAAGCATATCCTTTAGAGGACTTGATCCCGAAGCTACAAAATCACCTTCACTCATATGTCCAAAACTTTCATGAGCAAATAGACCAGTAACTTCTGGCCTAACGATAACTGTACCTTCATACGGCTTTGGTGGCTTAGCAATAGTTTTTTCAATAGACTTCCAAGTCGCATCGTAAACCTTACTATAAATCTCATCTAGTAGTACTTTATAGTCTATGCTACCACCAACAGTTACATAACCATCCCCAAGTATACCGTTTCTAGCTGAGACTACAGAAATAGCTATTCCGGTAACTAGTGGTTTAAAGTTGACTTCTATACCCTCACTATTCACTATATGCTTTATCCCAGAAACAGATACATACCTGATAGTGACGTTCTTAATTTTAACGTCTTTAGGACAATAATCCCTATCTTTAATAGCGGACTCTACATCAGTGGCATTCATATAAATATTACTAACTAACTTTACCTTCTCTTCCCAGGAAATTGATAATGGGTGAACCTTAATATTTGGAATAATATAACTCTTGCTATGTATCTCTCCACCTGAAAATTTAGTGATATCCTCTGTAGACTTTGCTGCTGAAATAGCCTCATTAATAGCATACTTTAGACTTTCCCTAGAAAGACCATCTGTTGCTGAAAATCCTAAGTGTCCATCAACTAGGACACGAATTCCTATACCTACTGTTCTACTGCTACCAATCTCCTTAATTCGACCATTTACATGAACTATATATTCAGTCGTTAAATCTTCAAATCTAAGTTCAACATAGTCAGCACCCATTGATAGTCCTAAGTCTACATACTTCTTTAAATCTACTTCAGACATAGAAAACCTTCCTCTAAATTACTATTTGTTTTCTTTATTTTTATTGTTATTGTTGCGTTGTTTAGATGGTAGTCTATTATTTCTTTTGCGTCTTTTGGTAGTGGTAGGTGTATTATGTATGCGTATTCTGGAAATTCTAGTTCATATGTTTTTCCGTTTTTAATTTTAAAACTTATGTAGTTTACGAATCATTATATCCAATAAGAGGAAGTAAGTGATTATTAGCAATCTCTATTTTAAATATCCAATCTTTCTTCAAAGCATATTTACAGTAGAGAACCACCTTGTAATAATCTCCATAATCAATTATTTCTGTCTCGACATCTCTATAGAAGTATTTATATGCAGTATAGAGATTTTTAGCAAACGCACCAAACTCTGGAATAACAATATCCCTACTCATACCATAAACTAAGTTTTTTATAAAGGATTTGGGCGCACAACATTAACGTCACCTCCATTAGAGTAGGTAGAATTTACAATGGATGTTATACGGAAAGTTTCTGTAGTATGGGATAAGGGTTTTTATAAAGGATTTGGTGGATGTAAAGTTTTGGTTAGAGGAGTTATTAGAGGGTTTATAAAGCTAATATTTTATGGATGAGTCTGCCTAACCTCTGCTGGGCGTGGCGAGGAAATCGCGTAGTCACGCTCAGTATGTTAGGTAGATGATTTTGCCCCTCATGTTGATCAGGTGGTCACGTGAGGGGAACTCACCCAGCCCCTCATAATCAGGTGGTTATGAGAGGTTTGGGTGGGGGGTTGGTTTGGGGAATTGTCCCATGGGATGAAGCCTACATCAATCAGGCGGTTGATGTAGGTAGACTCACCCTAAGCCTCTACAATCAGGTGGTTGTAGAGGCTTAGGGTGGGGGACAAAGCACAGAGTACAAAGAACAGAATACAGGCTACAAGGAACAGAGTACAGATTGTAGGAGTATTGTCCCCTTCTCCAGACTATGTTTTGGGGGTAAAACCCCACCCTCCCAAAAAAATGGGGAGATGGGAGGGGAATTTTGGTCTGGAGAGGGGGGTGAAAAATGAGGGCATTTATAGATTATCAAAATAAAATTCCGCACAGAATTTTTACACCAGAAGAAAATAAGGTCTACAAGGTAAGTAATGATAAACTAATTGATTTCCTTAAGAAGATGAACATCAAAGAAGTGTATATTGAGTCAGCACCAAAACAGTGGATAAACAAATTACTAGACAATAATATCAGAGTGTTTATTTTGCGAACCAAAAATCATAGGAAGTGGAGAAAAAAGTATAAATTAAGAAAAAGTCATGAGAACGATACAAAATTATTATTCCTGCTGTTTCAGAATGAACCAAAGTTATTCAAAAAATACGTAAAGAGACAGTTAGATGATGATTCAGAAATACAAAGGTACGCATTATTGCTTAGAGAGAAAACGAGAGTTGAGATAAAAACTAAAATTAATAGTAAACTTGGTTTATCAACAAAAGAGCTTGAGGAGTATAAAAAATGGTTAGAAAGAGAAGCGTCTAAAATGCTCTATCGTTTAAAGAAAAGATACAGTAACATACTCAATAAATTTAGTGATATTAAGGGTTTAGCTGGTGGAAACCTATTGTATTTCTTAACGCTAATTCCAGACATTAGAAGTTTTAGAAGTACTAGAGAGTTTTTAATATATCTAGGATTAAGAGGTGTAGGGAAACACTATAAGAATTGGAATAGAAAAGCCAGAGACACGTTAATAAAGATAGCGATAAAAGTGGCACAACATAATGGTATAAAGTTTAGTCCAAGAAAACCAAACTGGCCTTATCTTAGAAAACTTGCGGCATTAATATATACCAGACTAAAGGAAAATGTTGGGGAGAGTGTGGTTTAAGGTGAAGAGTCACCGCTTCTCTCATTTGTGATGGGGGAAGCGAGGTTCGGACATAGATCCACCGCTCTCCCCACCTACTAATAAACGCAAAGCACCCAGTCCCCAACCACCCTCTATTTTTTATATTTTTTAGATATAAATAGTTCTTTTACTAGAAAACCTTCACCTTAAAACAAATAATTACTTAATATACTATTAAATTTCTCAAACTTACGTTCAAAAACTATGGAAAATAGAAGAAGAATAGTTATGAAAGTATTATAAGCTTAGAATCCTTTATATACCGGGGCATCTAGAAGAGAAGCTAGTAAATCTATATATGATTTAGCGAATTCTATTCCAAATCTAGTATCATAGATTTCTAGCTTAATTCTATTTCTCTTCATAGCTTTAGATAAAATTTCGATTTCCTCCTCTATAGGTTTCCCATACATAGAAACATTTGCTTTTCCATCGGTTATTAAAATCGCTCTAACTATTCCATTTTTATTTTTCAATCTAAAACACCTAGCAAGTATGAGAAGCTTATATAGTGCTGATGATAATGGTGTTCTTCCACCAGTAGGCACACTCTTCAATGCATTAATAACATGACTATATAACCGTGTAATTGGAACAACAATTTCAGCTTCATACCCCCTGAAGCATATTAAGCTTAAGCTATCCCTCTTAACATAAGACTCTTCAATAAGCTTCATACATAATGTCTTTGCTAAACTTATTCTTTTCATGACAGCCATACTTCCACTAGAATCCAAAATTATAACTGTTAATCTTGGTACTCTATTCTTTCTTACTCTAACCCTAATATCCTCATCATCAATTTGTATAGGTAATCCTCTAGACCTTAATGAAGCACAACATATAGTTGCAGATATATCTACATCTAATAAGCGATGATTTGTACATGGTTGTATATATGATACTGGATAACCATGTGGGTAATTTATAACAGTCGCTTTTTCATCCCTCGAACCTCTATAGCGATACACGTCTGAGAAAAATTTTTGTGATTTTCTCTCAAATTTTAGAAGAACCTCTCTATCCTCAGGTTCAAATACTACGGCTTCATTACCTAATGCTGTATGTAAGTGAAATTTAGATTCACTTGCTCCACCGTCACTCTTCTTATTCTCTACATCTCTTTTCTTAGATTTGGAAGTTGACTCTGGTGGTAGCTTTATAGGAATATTTGGTTGCTCAAATGGTTTTGCTCTTAGCCTATGTGGAAGAGCTAGCTCCATAGCCTTTTTTAAATCATCTAAATTAACTTTTGTTCTACCATCTAGCGCTGCTATGGTCTTCGCAGTTTTAACTGTAATAATCTCTGCTCTATGAGTTTTAATACCCATCTCGGTAATCGTGTCAATGAGTATTTTAAGTAAGTCGTCATTAATTTCGACTTTATTAAGAATCTCTCTTGCCTTAATTACTTTTTCTCTAAGCTTCTCTTGTTCACCGAGATACTTTCTATAAAATGAAATTGGGTCGCTATGGAACTCTTCAACTCTCTTGACAATTTCTATTCTCAGCTCAGGATCTTTAACTGCTTCGATACGGACGTATAGCCCGAATCTATCTAGTATTTGTGGTCTAAGCTCACCCTCCTCAGGATTCATGCTACCAACAAGTATGAATCTAGCTGGATGTTTTACAGAGACACCTTCACGTTCAATAATATTCCAACCCATCGCAGCAGAATCTAATAGTACATCAGCTATATAATCATCAAGTAGATTAACCTCATCAATATAGAGTATATTTCTATTTGCCTCAGCTAGTAGGCCAGGCTCTAATCCCCTAATTCCCTCCTTCAATGCTTTACGTATATCTAGAGTACCGACAAGCCTATCGACAGTTATACTTAATGGTAAATCAACAACTCTCATCTTCCTTTTAACGATTTTTAAGCTACTTGGATCATTAACATACTTCTTATAACACTCATCACACATTTCTAATGGGTTATGTGGGTTACAGTTAAATGGACAACTATCTACAACCTCAATTTCTGGAAGTAAATCTGCTAATGCCCTCACCATAGTTGATTTTCCAGTTCCCTTATCACCACTTAATAGCACACCACCTATTGTTGGATTAACAGCTACGCAAAGTAGTGATAACTTTGCTAGTTCCTGCCCTACAATAGCCGTAAATGGATATACTACTCTCCTTCCTTCAGCTTCTTCCAAATTAATAACACCTCCTCAGCATTCTTCTTCCAACTCTCAACATCATCTATCGAAACTATATTAATAGTTCCACCTTGAATTTCGTACTCCCCACTTAAACCCTCTTCAAGTATACCCTCAACCTCACTATAAATCTCCCTTAATTTATTAAGAATATCTTCTGGAGCTTTCCAGAGATCTCTTTCAGCAGCCTCTAAAAGTCTTCTTAAAATTTCCTCAAATGCATAAATATTATTTTTCATAAACCACTTTTTCATTTCTTCATTTAATGCATATACCCTACTTATCTCACTAAAAACCCAGTCACTAACTAGCTTTGTGGTTGCAGACCACCCATATAAATGCAGAATTTTCCTTGAAAATTCATTTGCACCTCTATATCCATGTTTCTTCATCTCTGAAATCCACACTGGATTTAAAAGTTTAGACCTAACTATTCTCTCTATTTCTAACTTACCATCCCTAACCTCCAGCCTAGAAATATCACGAGTATCAGTAAATACAAGCTCAACATTATCTCTTTCACTTATAGCCTTTACGGTATTATAGAAACCACCGTGATAAGCAAAGTAACAGCAACACCCAAATATATCATGTTCATCACTTATATGATTTCTGGTAACAACATCAACAGACTTCAACGATAAAATTAGGGATTCTGGAGAGAACTTTCCAGAGCTCCTTCTTGAGTATCCATAGCTACTCCACTGAATCCACGTTTTAGCTAAATCCTCATCATTTTTCCAAGCTGATGCTTCTACAGCATAGTTGACTCCAGTACCGTAGCTACCTGGAGGACTACAGAATACCCTAAATTTAGCCAACTCCTCAGCTTCACCTTTACCCCTACCATTTTCTATTAATTTTCTTACATGTTCAATATAATGCTTCTTTGGATAGTTCATATTAAGTGATTCATCTAAAGAGATGACTTTTGATATAGCATCATCTATCAAGTAAATATAATTCGGTAGTGTATCTCTGACGATACCACTTATTCTCACAACACAATCTATTCTAGGTCTCCCTAATTTATCTAGAGGAATAACTTCAACTCCCTTAATACGCTCAGATTCGTCCCAGATAGGCTTAACACCAAGTAAGTATAATATTTGTGATATCTGCTCCCCATCAGACTTATATGCATCTATACTCCATAATACATGACCAATACTTTCAGGATACCTACCATGCTTCTTCAAATACCTATTAATAATCATATTTGCAGTTTCAACACCAATTTTCCAAGCAGCCTTCGTAGGAATCGAAAGAGGGTCAATAGCGTAGAAATTTCTACCAGTTGGTAATATGTCTATTTTACCCCTAGTTAATGCTCCAGATGGACCAGGCTCTACGTATCCACACTCTAAAGCTCTAATAATATTGGTACTCTCAAGCTTTGATTCCCTAATTCCTCTAACAATATCCAATGCCTTTCTAAATACACTTATAACTTCCCTATGGTCTACCAACTTATGCTTTAACACTATTATCACCTAGATATTTCCGTAAATAATCCTCAACTAAGCCGATAATTCTCTCATCAGTAACATCTCCTTCTCGATCCATAACACTAATTAGCTCCCTAATAATACCAACAGCAGCATTACGTAAAATATTTAACATTTCACGATTAGTAACACCAAATCGATTTACCTTCTCAGGATGATCCCTAAGTTCATCATAATTCAAATCTAGATATTCTGCCAATACCCTCAGTATTGATGGATAGTTTACAGTATCATTCATCATAACTGTACATACATACTCGGCTAACTTATCTAAGTCTTCAGGCGGGTACCCATAGATATGTAAACCAAGATTAATCTGTGTATTCCTAACCATATCAATATATCTATGAATATCCTCAATTACAGAATCCATATCTCCATTCCCATCCTTAATATCTATATCCATTTCCCTAGCCTTTGATAAAATCTCATCAAATATTATTCTAGCTCTCTCAAACTCACCTAGATTCTTAGCTCTACTATACTGGTATAGCAATTCCTCCAACTCATTAAACACTTTAGGTGTAGACATAGGTGGATATAGGTGATCGACTATGACTGCATATCCTCTACGTTTTGCAAGTACACCCTCCATAGGATTCACTACAGCGTATATATATAGGAAGGGAGTATCATCTATAGAAATTTCAGGCCAGCAATAAACTGATAAACCAACCCCTTTTCCAGGTCTAAACTCGAGTGTTCCATGCGTACCAAAGTGTATAATTAAATCTGCATTGAATACTCTTGTTATCCATCTATATACAGCTAGCCATTGATGTGGAGGCTTAATATTTGGATTGTGAAGAATTCTACATACCTTTCCGTCGCATGCTGGTCCTGCACATCCAAATTTTGGTTGAGGAATAATTACGATATTTCCAAATCTCACACCTGGTATAACAAACTTGCCATTATACACCATACCAACTAATTCACGACTAACATTTCCAGAAAGGACATCTATAGGGTCGCCCCAGTCCTCAACTAGCTCTTTCCTAACATTATTTGGTAGCTCATTAAACCACTTTAAATACTGCTCTTTATCTACATATCCAAGTGCACCTCCACTCTTAACTATCATATCTACAGAAGTCCATCTAAATTCACTAAACGCCTTCCTATCTAATATTAGCTTAATTAACTCCTTCCCACTCTGTGGAATATATTCACCTACATTATAGCCTAGCTCCCTAAGCCTAGATAAAAACCTAACTATACTTTCAGGAACATCTAAGCCAAGACCAACCGCTATATTTGCCTCAAGACCCTTACATGGTGGGTTATTAATCACAATAGCAATCTTTCTTTCACCAGGTTTTTTACGTTTTAAGTTAACCCACTTCTTAATACGCCTAGCTATAAACCGAGTATGATCCTTGTATACCTCATATTTCCTAGCTCCATATTCATCGATAGTTGATGCAACATAGAATATGGGTTCTATTAATCCATCGACTTCAGGCATAATAATCTGATAAACTTGTGATAAGTAATCAATTCCATGTGGGCTATCCAGCCACTCATTAACTGACATATTAAAAGCGGATATTAACTTAATTATTGGAATATTTAGTTTCTTAAGTAGCTCAATACCTTCAGATCCTTTAAATCGATCCCTAGATTTTGACCTATACCACTTCCCATGTTCAAGTAGGAAAAAGGATGTTAGAGTTACAGCTACATCTATAACTGGAGAACCGTTGACAAAAAAGAATTTCCTTATTGAATCCTCTGTTGATGGCGTATTTAAATGCTCATCTTTAAATCCATATACGAAAACTGGTAGTACACCAAGCCCCTCCTTTTCTAACTCCAAAACTAATTCACGAATAATATCTAGCCCATCATATAGCCAGAGCGTCCTATAAAAGATTATTCCTACGAGAGGCTTATCTCTATAGTAGTATTTCTCGAGATACTTAGATGTATCGGTAAATAGCCCTAATTTTGGATGCCATATACCATGCCATGGAACATACTCTACATCACTAATATGTACATCGACACCAAGCTGCTTTAGTAGATAGTAAACTAAATTTCTTAGATTATTTTTACCTCCTACCTTATAGTACTCTATAGTTTTGTAGATAACATGGCTATCGCCCTTAGATAAATACATGAGAGTATCTGATGCAGAAACAGTTATTTTAGACTTAGACCTCTTAACTGCATTTTCAACATTTTGTGGGAGTTCACTTGCATATATAAAAATTATATCTGAATCCATAATAAAATCTATATATTTATCTGCTTGATGATCCCTAGTAACAACATACTCTATACCAAATTTTTCTGAACCTTCATTTAAAACTTCCCTTAGTGTATGTATCGTATTTGCACCATAACCTATGATAAACGTTAATTTAATCACGGATCACCTCCGTTGGAATTATTACTCGAAATGGAGTATCTACTATAAAGACATCAACACCATATACATCCCTAATATTTTCGGGGGTTAGTACTTCAGACGGCTCTCCATATGCATGAATTTTACCATTCTTAAGCATTATAATAAAGTCTGAATACCTATATGCTAAGTTTAAGTCATGCATAGCCATCATAACCGTAAGCTTCTTCTCTTTACACAACTCTCTAACCAAACCTAAAATCTCTATTTGGTGTCGTAAATCTAAATTGCTAGTTGGTTCATCAAGTAATAGTATTTCTGGTTCCTGCGCTAAAGCTCTAGCAATCATAACCTTCTGTTTCTCACCAGCACTAATCTCATCAAAATACCTATCTCTTAGATAATCAATTTTCATAATTTTTAAAATTCTGTTGACAATTTCTATATCTCTTTCACTTACAATCCAGTTTATATATGGACGTCTACCCATTAAGACTACTTCAAATACTGTAAATGGTAAATATGGGGAAGCGGACTGCGGCACATAACCAACTTTCATAGCTAAATCTCTAGATTTAATTTTAGCGACTTCTAATCCATCTATCAACACAACTCCTGTAAATGGCTTTAATATACCATTAATACTTTTAAGAAGAGTTGTTTTACCAGCTCCATTCGGACCTACTAAAGCCGTAATTTTACCAGCTTCAACTGATATACTAATATTATCCAATGCTCTAATTGAGTCATACATTATAGATAGATTCTTGATAGTTATTTTTACCGCCATACCTCTCTCCTCGACCTTAACAAAAGATGGAGAAATAGGGGTACACCTAAGAATGCCGTTAAAACTCCAACTGGAAGTTCAGTTGGAGCAGTAATTACTCTTGCCGCAGTATCTGCAGCTATTAATATTAATGCTCCAATTAATGCTGAACAAAACATTGAGTATCTATAATCTGAACCAATTATAAGTCTTGCGATATGAGGAGATACTAGACCTATAAATCCAATTGGTCCAGTCATACATACAATAGAAGCTGTAATCAGTGATGCTAAAACAGTACATATCAATCTAACGGTCCCAGGTTCAGTTCCAGAGCTTTTAGCAACTTCATCACCCATAGCTAATACATTTAAATCCCAAGCAAATTTAAAGAGAACTAAGCATATGATTACGATGGGTGAAACTATTGATACGCGTTTCCAATTTGAAAACGCAAGATCACCCATAATCCAGTATACAAGAGTTTTCAAATCATGTTCATGAGCAATATATTGTAGGAAAGTAACCAATGCGGAAAATAAATACATTACAGCAATTCCGGATAGAATTATTGATTCTTGACTTAATCCTTTAATTCTAGCTATACCTAATGTAAGTGAAACTGCAATAAGTGAGAATACAAATGCATTTATAACTACCATATAAACACTAAATCCAGTTATCCCTATACCTAATACGATTGCTAATGCTGCACCAAAAGATGCACCAGAACTAATACCAATTGTAAATGGGCTTACGAGTGGATTTCTAAGAACACCTTGTAGTGTTGTTCCGGCTATGGCTAATCCGACTCCAGCGATTAACGCCATTAATGCACGTGGAAGCCGAATATCCCATACAATAGCTGCTAATCTAGAGTTAATCTGACCATTATTATTTAAACCGAGAAATCCGCAAATTTTATGCTGAACTACACTAAATATATCATATAAGCTTGTTTTGTAGAAACCTATACTTATGGAGGTAAGTAGAAAAATTGGGATTAAGAAGATTAGTAATAATAATATAAAAATCTTTCTCGTGGTTATTCTATACTTCCCAGTCATGTTGGATATGCCCAGATACCAGAGTACTCAACACCCAAGAAAGTCTCTAAATACTGTTTATGGATATCCTCTGGATTTATATCTGCAAATACCTGTGGATATAGCCACTTAGCTATGTAGCATATTCCAACTACAGCTCTAGGTCCACTACTCAATACACCACTTATTACATATACACGTCCATTTTGGACAGCGCTAATTTGGTCCCAGCCTGGTCTTGATACTATTGCTTGTATAATTTCCTTTAATGGTGATGGATCTGTAGCTTTATATGGCTGAAATACTGAAGTAGATACAGCCTTAATTATGACATCTGGATTCCTCTCTATAACAGCCTCTGGTGAAACCTTCGGATATGCTACTGGAGAATCTGCGAAAATATTTATTCCACCCGCTATTCTTAGGTCATCATCCCATCCACTACCGGGACCAGCAGCCTTATAGTCCTTATAACCTTCAATATACACTTTCACCCTCTCTTCTGCAGGTATCTTCTTAACTCTAGCTTGAATTTCATCTAGAATACCTTTCCAGAACTCAACAAATCTATCAGCTTCTTCAGTTTTATTTAGTAACAGCCCTAGTAACCTAACTTCATTGAATAATGTACTAATCTTATAGAAATCTAGCCTAATTACCTTAATACCTAGAGGCTCTAGTTTCTCCTCAAGGGCTTCTTGACTTGGCCACCTAACATATGTAATAACTACCTCTGGATTCGTTGATATTATAGCTTCTATATTTGGCTTGAAACATGTTCCAACTAATGTTCTATCTGTAAGCTTAGATAATTCTGGCTTCCTAGTAATATACTCAGTTACACCTACAACTACATCCTCAGCACCAAGAGTAAGGATAACCTCAGCAGCATCTGTGGAGAGAGCAACAACACGTTTTAAAGGCCACTTTACTGTAATATACCTACCAGCACTATCAACAAAAGTAATATTCTGAATAACCTGCTTTGGCTGTGGCGTTATCTCCTCAGTTGGAGGAGTGGTTTCCTCAGTAGTTGGTGGTGTAGTCTGCTCAGGCGTCTCTATAGACGTCGGTTTCTGTTGAGCTAAAAGCCACCCATATCCTCCAACGATGGCAACAATAATTAACAAGATAATTAGTGTTGATTCTAACTTTGTTAATCCTCTCATTCGTGACACTCTATTCATCCTAAGTATCACCACATTTCTAGGATAACTTCTAGTAAAATATAGGGATATAGTTTATACTTTTTATTTCAATGGTGTTACCAACTAATTAAGTATTAATTATGATAATAAGGTAGGAGAGTAGAGGGTATGTAGAAACTATATGTGTTATCGTTATTTTAATGTATTATGGGGTTTTTAAATGGTTAAAGTCAGTCCTGATGACTATCCAAATAGGAGAAAAATTACTAGTGAATTATGGAGTAAGTATAAGCGAGATATCGTAATTTGTAATGTTTGTGAAAGACACTGTTATATTGCTAATGGATATACTGGTTTTTGCGGTAATTACGCGAACTTTAACGGTGAGCTATACTATGTTAGTTATGGTAATTTGAGTGCTATTGAAAGTAGGCCGATAGAAATTAAACCATTATTTCATTTCTATCCAAACTCTACAGCATTAACATTTAGTGGCTGGGGATGTAACTTTAAGTGTAAGCATTGTCAGAATTGGCATCTTTCGATGTATAATCCTGATGGCAAATATAGGGTTATAGAGCCTAGTGAGCTAGTTGAAATGGCTATTAAGCGTGGTGATGATGGTTTATGTGCAAGCTTTAATGAACCAACTATTCATACCCCGTATCTAATTGACTGTTTTAAGTTAGCCAAAGAAAAAGGGTTATATAATGTGATTGTTAGTAATGGTTACATGAGCCTCAAGTGTATGGATTTACTTATTGAATCTGGCTTAGATGGATTAAATATTGATATTAAGGGTTGTCCAGAATCACATAAGAAGCATCTACCTGGCATTAACCCAGAGGTTATATATAGAAATGCTAAGTATTTCCTTGATCATAATATCCATGTTGAAATGATTTTTCTAATTGTTACTGGAATTAATGATGATTTTGAGTGTATCAACTGGGTTTTAAAGAAGCACGTTGATACCTTAGGTCCTGATATACCACTACATATTAATAGGTACTACCCAGCATATAAGTATCATGCACCACCTACACCTCTAGAAACTTTACTTGAAGCATATAGATTAGCTAAAGAGGAGTATGGCATTAAATACGTATATATTGGTAATATTTGGGATCCAACATATGAAACTACATATTGTCCTGAATGTGGACGCCCATTAATAGTCAGAGATGGCTATAGAGTGGTAGAGTCTAGACTAGATAGGAATAAATGTAGAAGATGCGGAGCGAAAATTTACTTAACAGGTGTTGTGTATGCTTAGGAATTAAATTGGGATTTGTCTGCTAAGCTCTTGTTATATATACAATACTGTTGAATCGGACATTCATCGCATTTAGGGTTTTTAGCTTTACAAATTTTTCTTCCAAATTCAATTAGCATTAGGTGTACTTTCATGTAGTCATTGGGACTTATAAGAGATTGCCATCGTTTTCTGATATCTTCATAAGAAGCTTTTTGATCAACTAAACCTAGTCTCTTTGAGATTCTTGTTATATGAGTATCCACTGGGAAGAAGGGATAGTTTTTTACGAAAAGTAGCAACACATCTGCTGTTTTAAATCCCACCTTTGGAAGGGACAATAACTTTTCTCTAGCTTCAGCTGGTGGTAAAGAAATAATACGTGTTAGATCACCACCAAAATTTTTAATTAGATACACCGAGATTTCCTTTAGCGCTTTAGCTTTCTGCTTATATAAACCTCCTACTCTAATAGCTTCAGCAATCTTATCTTCATCTATATATGCTAGTTTATGTGGACTAATACCTATGGATTTCTCAAGATTTTTATATGCTCTAATAGAGTTTTTATCACTCGTATTTTGAGATAGAATAGTTGCAACTAAAAGTTTAAATGGATCCATACTTTTTAAAGCAATTAAAGCTGTAAACTTTTCGTAGTTAATCTCCAATTTCTCCTTAATTCTGCTTATAACTTTCGAGATATTACTTTTATTTATATACAATTTAGCCACCTAGAATCTTTTGAGCTAACTATTATCTAATCTAATTATAATGCTGAAATAATAATTTTAGATTGAAAAAAATGGGTGGATTAAATGTCTCTTGACGAGTATATACTTGAGGTACAAAATTTATGGAAGAGTTATGATGATGTTATCGCATTACGTGGTTTAGACCTTAATGTAAAATACGGGGAAATTTATGGGTTACTTGGTCCTAATGGGGCTGGAAAAACAACTACTCTACGAATTATTGTTGGGTTATTAAAGAAGGATAGGGGTATAGTTAAGGTTTCTGGAATTAATATTGATGATGAACCATTTGAGTATAAAAAGTATATCGGATATTTACCTGAATACCCAAATTTACCTTTATATTTAACTGCTGAAGAATTCGTTAAGTATGTTGCAAAAATTAGGGGGGTACCATTAGATATTTTACAAGAGAGAATTGATGACCTCTTTAGCCGACTAGAAATTAGTCACAAAAGAGATGAAATTATAGCTAACTTATCTAAGGGAATGCGCCAGAAGGTTGCAATTATAGCATCTATAATTCATAGACCAAAATTAGTAATTATGGATGAGCCTTTTCTAGGAATAGACCCAGTTGGACAAAAGGTTGTTAAAGACATACTTAAGGAGATGGTTGAAGAAGGACATAGCGTACTTGTATCTACACATATTTTAGATACTGCAGAGAGATTATGTGATCGTGTAACGATTATTTATAATGGTGAAAACTTAGGAACAGGAACTTTAGATGAGTTGAGAAGTTATGCAGAGGCCGAGAAAGGCTCTACTCTAGAAGAGATATTTATTAGATTAGTTGAGGAAGCTAGTACAGAAGCGATCGAAATTGAGGAGAGAGAAAAACCTAGAAAAGCAGGTTTTCTTAGGAGACTCTTTAGACTATGAGAAAAAGTATATTGATATTTAAGTTAAAGGTGATGGAGTATTTTTCTTCAATTCGTAGAACTAAATATGCCTTTATATTACTAATCTTTATCCTTTATGGGTTAGTTTCATTTGGATTTGCAATGGGTAATTTATCAAGTGAATATTTACAGGGGATTCAGAATTATACTACAGCTCCTCAAGGGTATATCGATCCAGAGGTATTTACTAGACTAAGCCTTTTGGAGTTCTTCATATCTATACTGCTAAGTTTTGCATTTTTAGTAACAATTATACTATCTATTAGAACCGCATTTACAGCTACAGAAGCGGATTGCGACTTCGTATTTACATCTCCCATAACATTTAAGGAGTATGCATTCGCCGAAATCCTTTATCAAACATTAATTGGAAATCTTACGTTTGCAGTATTTATAGCATACCTAGTTATGATTACAAATGTACCAATTATTGGGGTAGGTATATGGAATTTACCAATAGCTCTCGTCATTTTTGAACTTCTTATAGTAATGATGATTATCTTTGGACAAATACTTTCGATATTATATTTAAGGTATAGAAGAATAGCTGTGATTATAGTAGCGATACTTATACTAGTAACTATACTTCCACCAATATTAAAGTTATACCTTCATGTACCAATTAGTTCAGAAAGTATTCCGTATCCTCCATATATAATGAGTAGAATCATTTTTAGCAACTATGATATACTGGATATTATAATCTTTTTATTATATCTGGTAATTGCATTTGCAATTTGGAATAAAATTGTTAATAGGAATTATTTTGTGGAAATTAAGCCAGTTACAATAGGTGTATTTGGAGGAATTTCTGAGCGGAGATTAAGACCTACATTAGTAATAAGATTTGGTTTTATTAAAAGGATATTTACGATTGATGTTTCTGGATCAATTTTAAAGGCACATATTTCTAAGGAGTTCACAAGAATTGTCAGAGATGGTTCTCTTTTTACAGCTTTAGGGATGAACTTAATATATGGTGCTATACTTTATTTTATGTTTGCTGGTTTCCAATGCGAAGGAGATATGCCGGAAACATTTGGCTTAATATTTTCACTAAGTATGGCATTATTCTTTACACTTTTCTCACCATTAACACATATTGAAAAATGGAGGCTTAACGAACGTAAGTATTTGTGGGTAATTCTAAGTAGCTATACAGATCCTAATGAATATGTTAAGGGGTTAATATTTTCATCAATGATGGCGTCTATAATTACTCCAGCAATACTCTTAGTTGTATTAGTACTATACCTCCCACCAACATATTTACTGATAGGCTTTATGTCCATAGTTACTCTCGCATTAGTTGTAACTGAAATAACCTACTCACTCGAGTTTAGATTTGGTAAACCTACATATGAAACATTCTCAATTGATTATTTAATAATTATATTTGGAGCATATATTATTTCATCAATACTTATATCACCGAATGCCATCTTAATATGGCTTCCAATAATCTTTACTAATGTGAAAATAGAGTTTCTGATACCGATAGTAATCATTTATGATGTGATAATTATATATCTTGGATATAAATTTGCTATTAGGCAATTTAAAAAGATAAAGGTTATAGGTTAAAAAAGGATACTCTTTAATTCGACTCTATACAACTTGGGATTCACGTTTTCTTCTAATTAATTCTGCAATTTCTAATGCTTTCTTTGCTTGCATATAGTTCATGTAGTCTATCATCCTACCTTTATATGATATAGCGCCAAGCCCTCTTTTACTCGCCTCTTCATATGTTGCCACAATTTCCCTCGCCTCACTAATTTCCTCTTCACTCGGTGAAAAAACATTATTTATAATATCTATGTGTGTAGGATGTATGGCGTATTTCCCGTCGAACCCTAACTTCCTAGCGATTTCACTTTGCCTTTTCAATCCTTCCCTATCAATTATTAACCCTAAAAATGGGGTGTCAATTGCTGGTAATCCTGCAGCCTTAGCGGCAACTACCAACCTAGACCTCGGATATAGAATTTCATGTTCATCACGCGACAATATACTATAGCTTAATCCTAAATCTCTTAGGTAGTCTCCTGCACCGAATGACAGTCCAATTATTCTTTTGCTAGCTGTAGCTATTTCATATGCATTTTCTATACCTAGTGCAGATTCTATTAGTGGAAGTATGAATATGTTGCCATTTTCTAATCCCATTTTGCTTTCTAGCTCTGAAAGTACATTTTCAACTTTACTTACATCATCTTTCGACTCAGTCTTTGGTATAACAATCCCGTCTAATCCCTTCCTTACTGCAAATCGTAAATCTTCTTCATACAATCCTGTTAATACACCATTAATTCTAACAAAGACAAGTTTGTCTGCAGCTTTTTCCCTTTCATTCTCAAGAAATTCCTTAACAAACCACCTACCAGTCTCTTTATCATCAATAGGCACGGCATCCTCCAAATCTATAACTAGAGCATCAGCTTCTGTTCTTAATGCACTCATTAGTAGCCTCCAGCTATTTGCTGGTACGAATAGTAAAGATCTTAACAAATAGGGCTTTATACTCATTTTCTCATAACCTCCTTTACTACATTAGGAATTTCTGCGGGATCATCAACTATATGGACACCAGCTTTACTTAGAGCCTTCATTTTGCTTTCAGCAGATCCTCTTTCACCTTCAACAATAGCACTTGCATGTGAAAATCTAATTCCAGATGGTAACATTCGGCCAGCTATGAAAGCAACTAACGGTTTCTTAAACTTACCATCTAATATAACTTCAGCAGCTTCCTCCTCCTGCACTCCACCGATCTCGCCAAATAAAACTACAGCTTCGGTCTCTGGATCTTCTTCAAACATCATTAATAATTCAGCCTCTGTAGTTCCAATTACTGGTTCACCACCAACATGAACTGCTGTAGATATTCCAAGCCCAGCACTACTCAGACACCAAGAAATCGTTGTAGTTTGTCCTCCACTTCTGGATATAACACCAATATTACCTGGTTTAAAGGCTTCCCTAGCTAATTCTAGTGATCCACCAACCCAACCCATTACTGCTTTTCCAGGGCTAATAACACCGAACGATCCTGGTCCAATAATTCTTATACCTTTCCTTCTTGCTAATGCTAAGATGTATAGTGTATCATGTATGGGAACTCTTTCAGTAGGTATCAAAATCAACTTTATATTTGAGTTTATCGCTTCTAGTGCTGCGTCCTTAACGGATGCTGGGGGAACTAGGATTACAGTTGCATCTACAGGTCCATGCTCATCAATCAACTCTTTAATTGAGTTGTAAACTGGAAGCCCCCAAACTTTCTCTCCTCCTCGTCCAGGAGTTACTCCACCAACAACATTAGTTCCATATTCAAGCATATATCTAGTTGCGAATTGTCCAGTTCTACCTGTTATCCCCTGGACGATAACACGAGTTTTCTCATTAATTAGAATAGCCATATATATCACCTATAGCGGAATATCTATCTTTATAGCCCCACCTCCATACCACATACAATTAATTTCACATGCTAAACACTCATTATCACGACGAACTACTTCTTCTGGAGAAAGAATCAATTTAGGCAATCCATTTTCAATCTTCAGTATGCTTCTACCATATAGTCTACAAGCCTTTACACACGCAAAACCACATTTAGGAGCAATACACTTGCTATAGTCGATTGTGATTGTTGTTGTTCTTGTCTTAAATATAAGCTGATTACTCATTTTTCCTCACCTCCCTATACTTCATAACCATATCCTTCATTCTCTCCGCGATAAAGTCCGTCTTATAAATATACTCCCTACCATAGAGCTCAAGATTAATTGGTAGGTCCTTAAGTCCCTTCCTTATTATCTCGTGGGTCTCTTTCTCCTTATTTCCAGCTATTAGTATTAGTACGGGAAAGCCGGGTTTGTCAGAGAGCATCTCTCTTATGGCCTTAACTATTGCATGTGCATGATGCCACTGTTCTTGACTAGCCATTACAGCGCCCATTAGAATATAGCCTTCAATACCGGGAATTGATAGTATAGTCTTAATTACTCGGTATACTTTTGATGCTGGAGGATCACCACTTGTATCTGCATAGTCAGCTAATTTTAGTCCTCTCTTTATTAACGCGTCAGCGCCTAACATCGCTCCTCCTCCACCAATCCCGTGAAAACCGATATATCCACCTTTCTCAGTATCTGTAGCTAGTTGTATGAAATATCCTGTTCCTCTCGGATCTTTATCCTCCCAACTCCATATTCTTTCTTCAAGCTCTGTAGGTGATCTATTCAAATCTTTCGGAATTTCAATTTTGATATCTGGATGTCTATAGAGTGAATGATCATCAATAACTATTCTACAGTCTAGCGCAATGATATCGCCGTTATCAGTTAGTCCTAATGGGTTTATCTCTGCACTTCTAGCATCATACGCTACAAAAACATTCGAGTAAAGTTTTTCCATTAAGTTGAGAACTTTTTCCCTCAGTTCACTATCTAACCCCATTTTTTCTAATTCCTTACTAACATGGTTCTTATCTAACCCGTCTAGATAATCAACATTTATCTTTAGAATAAGCTCTGGATTAGTTTTAGCAATTTCTTCTAAGTCTACACCGCCTTTAAGACTAAATATAATTGTAGGTGATCGAACTTTGTATGAGTCATTAATTATTATTCCTATATAGAGCTCCTTCTTAACACTTATTCTTTCTTCAATTAACACTTTGTTGGGTTTAAAGCCTCTAAACTGTTTAGATAATAATTCCTTAACTACGTCCTTAGCCTCCCCTATATTATTAGTAAACTTTATTGCTCCAACCTTAAATCTTCCAGTGAATGGTAGCTGTGCTTTAATAACTGCTCCCTTAGAGATTATGTCTAATGCTTTCTCAACTTCATCTACAGACTTAACTACAGTACCACGTGGAGTTGGAATTCCCACTTTTCTAAGTATCTCTTTACCTTGATATTCAAGAAGCTTTACCATATACCGTAACACCTAGAAGATAATTTATGTGATGACTTGTTAATCTTTGACAATTAAATAACATATACATGAAATATACATAAGTAAAATATACATACTAGTCTAGTTTAATTATTATTAAGTAATGTTGAGAGACAAGTTTTCGAAGTAAATTAAGAATAAAAAGTTTTTAGGTTAGGGTATTTATAACTTATGCTTGTTTTTGTTCTACTGTAAATGGTGGTGGTGTAGCTTTTACCTTCTTCTCAGTTACTTGTAATGGAGGTACAACTTTTGCTCCCTTCTTTACCTCAGCCATTCCAAGGCTCTTCATAGCTATTGCTCTTCTTAGCAACTGAATTGCTAATGCTGGATCAACGCCCTTCGGACAAACATCTGAGCATGAACCAGCTAAGTGACAACCCCAACAACCATCCGGAGTATCTACAAGCTCTATGCGTTCAAGTGCACCCTCATCTCTTGAATCTGCTATAAATCTATAAGTATTTGCGAGTGCTTGGGGACCAAGATACCTTCTATTTGTTCCTGAAGTCGGACATGCGGCAACACATAATCCACATGAGATACAGTATGAAAACTGCAGATATCTCTCGTGCTCTTCTGGTGTTTGGCTATATTCTCTAGTTGGATCCCAGTATTCATCTTCGTCTCTCCTTATTAGATACGGCTTTATATAACGATATTTTTCATAAAACTCGTCAAAGTCCGCGATAAGATCTTTAATAATTAGATAGTTTCTTAAAGGTTCGACTGTTATAACGTTACTATTTAAGTGGAATATCTGTGTTTCACATGCAAGTCTAGGCTTACCATTTATTATCATTCCACACGAACCACATATCGCCATTCTACAGCTAGCTCTAAATGATAATGAAGGATCTAAATTCTCCTTGATATAAATTAATGCGTCTAAAACAGTCATACCTCTATATACAGGAACTTTAAACTCGCTTATAAACCACTCTCCCTTCTCAGGATTCCAACGCTTAATCCTAAATAATACCTCTTTTCTTTCCATTTTTAACCACCTCCTGCCGCAACAATCGGAACTAATCCGTATATGAACAGTATTATAAATATTATCAGGAGCACTAGCGTTATTACCCTCCTCTTGAATGCGTCCATCACAAGCTCATATAAGATATTTCTTATTCCTATTAATCCATGAGTTAACACAGCAAATAGTAGAATAGCATATAGTGCATCGTAAAATGCATTGCTCATCCTACTTACTACAGCTTCCCAAGTTAGTCCCTGAACATATCCTAGTCCGATTAGTGACGTAAATATCTGTAGATGAAATATTATAGCTATTGTAATTACTATTCCAAGGGTATACTGGATTAACCTAAGAGTTGACTCCTTCATTACAATACACCCCACACGAGTAGAAATTCATATATTATACCGATGAGCAGTATTATGCCTATAACTATCATTATAGCTAAAAGAGACATCGGCCCTTTAGTTTTCAGTACTTTCCTATATGGATACACCGGCTTTTTAGGTTTACCGAGTAGAAATCCATACTCATTTATTATGAGCCTAAGACCATTTAGTCCGTGGAAGAGGAGAGCTAAGACCACTATGAACATACCGATGTGTGATAGTGGAGTTTCCATGAAGGAGTGTACAGTTTCCCATAAGCTATAATTGACCCTGGCACTTGTCAATAATATATGCATAATGACAAATAATATTAGTCCAATTCCCGTTATTCTATGTAGTAGGAATAAGAACCTCTCTAAATTATACTTGCTACTTCCATACCACCCCATTACACCAGCTTGATTATATACAAATTTTCTATATTTTTTACTTTTCTCGGCCATTTACAACACCTCCTTAGTACTTTCTCTCAATAGGCTTCCAGTAGAGTATCCTTACTGGTATATACTCAATCTTTGGACCTTCAGGAGTATAGTATGCTAGTGTATGCTTAAGGAAGTTTTCATCATCTCTCTTTGGATAGTCAAATCTTGCGTGTGCTCCTCTACTTTCTTTACGTAGAAGCGCACCTACAGCAATAACCTCAGCTACATCTAACATAAATTCTGTCTCTAATACGTATGTTAAGTCTGTATTATACACGCTAGATTTATCTACTATCGCTACATTCTTAAATCTCTCCTTTAACTCCTTAATTTTCTTAAGGCCCTCAGTCATACCACTCTCCTCTCTAAATACATAGAAATACTTGTCCATCGTTTGTCTCAGCTCTCTCCTAATGCTATACACACTTTCTCCATGCTCCCTCTTAGTTAGGCCACCAAAGATTCTCTCTTCCTCAACTTTTGCATCTTCGAAAGGCGTCTTCGGAAAATCATCTTGCTTCATAACATATTTTGCTGCTTCAGCTCCCGTTATAGCTCCCCAAACTAGACATTCAGCTGTAGAGTTTGTTCCTAATCTATTAGCTCCATGTACACTTATACATGACACCTCTCCAGCTACCCACAAACCTTCTGCTGGCGTCTTACCATATAGATCCGCATGTACTCCACCCATTGGGTAGTGTGCTGCTGGCCTAACTGGTATGGGCTCATTAACTGGGTCTATACCTGCGAATTTCATACAAACCTCTCTAATTAGTGGTAATCTATCGTATATCCTCTCAGCACCTAGGTGTGTTAAATCTAAGTGTACGTAACCTAATCCATCTGGACCCTCAAATCCTCTACCCTCCATAATTTCACTTATCATTGCTCTTGAAACTATATCTCTTGGTGCAAGTTCCATTCTTTCAGGAGCATATTTCTTCATAAACCTTTCTCCTTCCTTATTGTATAGATGCCCACCTTCTCCTCTTGCAGCTTCTGAAACTAGAATTCCACTTGGGATTAAACCTGTTGGGTGGAATTGTACAAACTCCATGTCTTTAAGTGGTAGGCCAGCTCTGTATGGAATAGCGAATCCGTCGCCTGTCGCTGTTAAGCTATATGTTGTAAATCCATAGATTCTCATTCCTCCACCAGCAGCCCATATACACGCTTTAGATACAAAGAGGTAGAAATCGCCTCTTCTAAGGTCAATTGCTGTTAACCCTTGATACTTCCCATCCTTAATGATAAGTTTAGTTACAAAAAACTCGTGGTAGAATGTGACGTTATCGAATCGCTGTAGTACACCCCATAATGTCTGCATCTCGAAGAAGCCAGTTTTATCAGCGGCGAATACTGCTCTTGGATATGAATGACCACCAAAAGGTCTTTGAGCTAATCTTCCATCTTCTCTTCTTGACCATGGACAACCCCAGTGTTCAAGCTGAATAACTTCATGCCCACATCTCTGAGCTAGTAATAGTGCTGCATCTTGATCTGCTAAAAAATCTGAGCCCTTAATTGTATCCCACGCATGAAGCCAAATATTATCTCCCTCATTTGTATATATTACACCAGCTGTTCCGCCTTCAGCACATACTGAGTGTGAACGATTTAACTGAACTTTTGAGAGAATTGCAATATCCAATTTACCTTTTGAAACTTTTGCTGCTTCAACCGCAGCTCTTAATCCTGCTAAACCACTACCAACAATTATTAAGTCATGCCTCACTACATCAACCATAATTATAACACCTAAATCTTACTTAGAATTTCATCTAATTTTACTTTTGACTTTTCAAGGATGCCTAGGTATAGGTTGTTTCCATGACTATCTATAGCTACATTCATTGGCCCAAACTCTTCAACTTCCAATACCCATAATGCTTCGGGGATACCTAAATCTAACCATTCAACCTTAACTATTTTCTTAATAGCCTTTGCAGCTACGACAGCTACTCCTCCAGGAAAAGCTGCATATACTGCTCCAAATTTCTTTAGAGCTTCTGTTGTTCCTTTACCCATTCCACCTTTGCCAATTATAACTCTGGGCTTAAATATTTCTATAAATTTAGGCTCAATATAATCCATTCTAGTACTTGTTGTTGGACCAGCAGCTACAACCTCCCATTCCCCATTCTTCTTTCTTACAAGTGGTCCACAGTGATATAACGCATTACCCTCAAATGAAACAGGAATTTCCATACCCTTCTCATGATATTCAATCGCTCTAACGTGTGCAGCATCTCTAGCGGTAATTACTGTTCCAGTGATATATAGTATATCTCCAGCCTTTAGCTTTCTAATTTCCTCCTCACTAATTGGAGTTTTAAGGTGATACTCCATTAGATCTTCACCTCCTCATGACTTAAAACTTTAACCTCTCCATCTGGGGAAATTTGGGCCGTAGCTCTTCTAGCGGCCCAACATTGTGTAGCGATACCTACGGGTATCAGGGCAGGGTGTCTATATGCATACTCCACATTTACACCTAGAACAGTTGTATCACCACCTAAACCCATAGGACCTATCCCCAGCTTATTTAAAGCTTCTAAAAGCTCTACCTCTAATTTTGCAATCTCCTCATTTGGATGTCTAACATCTATAGGCCTTAAAATCGCTTTCTTAGCTAACTTTGCAGCTATATCTACAGCTCCACCGATACCCACGCCAACTATAATTGGAGGACAAGGCTTACCACCAGCTTCATAAATAGCTTCAATAACAGCCTTCTTAACACCCTTTATCCCTAATCCTGAACTTATAGTTTTAACCGTACATGTAAACTCGCTACCCCCACCCTTAGGTAGTACCGTAATAGTTAACCTATTACCCTCAACAATCTCCCAATTTATATATGGTATTAAGACGCCAGTATTATCACCAGGATTCTTCTTAGTGAAAGGGTCAACTGTATTTGGTCTTAGCGGAACTTCCACTGTAGCTCTTCTTGTAGCTCTTACAAATATATCTCTAAGCTTAGCTTTAACTGGAAAATCCTCACCTAACTCTACATAGAATAGTGGTGTTCCGGTATCCTGACAGAGTGGTATTGAGAACTTCTCAGATAACTCTATATTCCTTAATATCGCTTGTAAAATTGCTTTAGCAGTATCATTAGACTCCTTTTCATAAGCTCTCTTTAGAGCATCCTTGATATCTTTTGGAAGTATTGTTTCGGAGATTCTGAAAAGCTCAACTACGGTATCCTCGATTAACTTTTCAAGGTTAACATTTGACATAATTCATCACAAATTATTTTTTTAATTATAGAAACACTAAACCTTAACTAACAAACAATATAAA
>Ga0190366_1000010_pt1 | contig 40870 bp, 82 predicted proteins | sample 487218910_MG_FD_169990 | JGI IMG/M metagenome (GOLD analysis project Ga0190366, IMG submission 169990) | Hydrothermal vent microbial mat bacterial communities from Southern Trench, Guaymas Basin, Mexico - 4872-18-9-10_MG | ecosystem: Environmental > Aquatic > Marine > Hydrothermal vents >...
ATCCCCAGTTAACAAGTCAAATCCTTTAGTTTTAGGGTTTCCGCACAATTTTCGCATACAATCAAAGCATTTCTTCCTAGCCTTCTTAAAAGCCATCCATCTGGAATTTTCTCCCACTTACATCTTTCAATTTCGACATCGTAAAATATACAATCTACGCAATTCCTTCCGCAGATACTGCAACGCCAAACTAATTTTTTTCTTGTCATACCTTTTGATATAAGTACCACCTGAGGAATTTTAGTATTGGTGTGATGTCGTCAAGGAGATTTGGAACAAAGCTGATTACTAAATGATTCTTATGCATTTCCTCAAACTCATGAACTTCATCGTAATTCCTGCTTATGATATGAGCTAGACAATCTAAGCATACTAAGCAATCATAATCGTAACTCTTTTGCTTCTCTATTTCCCTGTTAACCTTTTCAAGGTATGCTAAGATGGATTTTAGCTTTTCCATTTTCACCTTCTTTCTGGCTAGCCACATTGTTTTTCAATTCTTCAATCATTTTATCAAGGATCTCCCATATCTCACCAGTTTCGCAAAGCTTTTTGAAGGTTTCAAGTCCGCAGTGATGCACCAGAGAGCCTAGAGCTGTTTCGTATTCCTCAACGCATTTCTCGCAGTAGTAGAAGTAGCCTCCGTCTACGTCTCTTTCCTCTACGATGTATTTATCGCCATGCTCAGGGCATGTTACCTCCTTACCGCAGAGTTTGCATCGCTTAACCAATACGATCAGCTCCTCACAAAAATTAATGGAAGAGGGAGCGGAGTCTGTCGAGCAGTGATCTCTTGCCCCTGTATACTACTCTGATTACCTTTTTGCCTGTTTCCTTCTCTATCAGGGAGACCTTTCTTTCTCTGGCAAGTTTGTAGATACGCTTGCGTACCACTGTGTAAGATAATCCTACGTGCTTCGCTAGCTCGTAGATGCTGTCGAACTGCCCGTGTATTCTAAGCTCCTCTACTATCTTCTCTGTCAGATTATCCCTCCTCATTTTCGATTTCCTCAAACCTTATTACTTTGAACCTACCAAATCCCTCAGGTCTGCTTGCACCTAGACCTTCGAATACTCCTGCCTTATTGAGCGTTGCTTTGAGCATGTCAGGGTCAACCACTGGCTTGTTTCTGCTGTTCTTCACTATGTATACGTCAAACGTCAGATAGCAGGGAGGCTCGATGTATTCGTAGTATAACTTAGCACTTCTTGGTCCTCTTGCACCTACTATGTGGATCATCTTAGTTCCTATGCCGTTAGGCACTCTGATTATCTCTTTTCCCTCAGGGTCTCTCGTGAACCTTATCTTTGGTGGCTTTACGGTTGTGCAGTGGTTTATCGCATCACGCCATTTGTTTCCTTCGATCTTCGTGAAAGCTTCCTTTATCATCGCTTTGACGTTGTAAGACCTGATGAAGATACCCTGGATATCACGCCTGAAGACCGTCAGGTTCTCCACGAACTCTCTTTTGTTTATTCCTACCTTCTCCGCAAGTTTCTCATAATCCTCAACCGCTGGCTCTATTTCTATCCAGTTCAGCTCTGTCAGGGTCTTTATTGCCCCATCTACGTCTATGTTCTGTGCTACCAGCAATGGGATGACGTTTGCGTCCTTGAGGTTCTTCGCTATCTTACCCTTTAATTTCAAATACGAGGCAGGTATACCACCAGTTATAGGGGACTCAAACTCTAGGGTTGTCCTATACGCTACATACATCCGTCTCACCTCCTTTCATTTTGTTGACGTGATATGGCTCGAATAGGTTTGGAAAGGATTGATTTGACTGAATCCGACAAGGAAAGGATTGATTTGATATGTTTGCTGAACCGATCCGAACTGATATGGAAAGATATGAGTCGTTTGCTGATTAAATCTGAATTGATTTGATCAGAAAGGAATTGTTTGCTGAGATGATGGGGAAAGATTTGACCTGATTCGTTTGTTGACCTGATACGACGCTGTATGAATGGACTTGATGTGTTTGCCGATATGGTATGAATTGGCTTGATGTGTTTGCTGAAGAGATTTGGTAAGATGTGATATGAAGAGACGCGAAACGTTTGCTGAAAAGATCTGAACTGAGCCGTTTGCTGAGTAGAACTGATATGGAAAGATATGATTCGCTTGTTGAGCTGATCTGAAAGGATGTGGATAGACGGGAAATGTTTGCTGAATCGATCAGATGCAGTCTGACTTGAACTGAGCCGTTTGCTGATTCGAACTGGAAAGAGATGACTTGAAGGGTTTGCTGACAAGAATGGATAAGAGGCGATATGGTTAGATACGACTTGCTTGAAGACTTGGCTTGGTAAGATAAGAGTTGAATCGTTTGCTGAGCAGATCCGATAAAACAGGACATGACCAGTTTGCTGAGTAGGCTTGACTTGATTAGAATTGTTTGCCGAGATGAACCGACCCGTTCCGACCTGAACTGAGGGGATTAGACTAGTTTCTTGATGCGTTTGCATCGCTGGAGCTACTGCTTGGCACTGCATATATGCTTTGTAGAGAGTAAATTATTTATAACTTCCTATGGTTACCCTTGTAGACTTGTTACCATCTGGGGAATGTTCCAAAATTTTAGAACGGGGTTTTAGAACTAAGATTCTATGATACCGCAGTACAGATTCGGGTTGCCGAAGGCGTGCAAGTGTATGAACTGCGGATACGTGGTTAAGAACCCAGGGAAGCACTGTCCTGAGATAAGATGTCCTAGATGCGGCGGAAGAATGAGAAGGGCTTGGGAACTTGAGAGTCAGGGAAGCGGTGAAGAAATGATTATTTAGCCCCATCTTTTATGGACAACTCTTATCCTGAAACCGCATCTCGGGCAAGTATACTCAATCCTATCCCCGTATTCGTGTTCTTCCACAGGTACTACTTTCATGCATTTAGGACAGAAGAGCATCATTTTTAAACATCCTCTTCATGCAATCCTCTCACAGGAATATATGTTGCCTCATTAGCAATCTAAGAGATCCTCTCGGATACTGAACCGTAGGTATAGTGTATTTTCTAATCTCGACTTCGTAAAACGTTTTTACATCCTTTCCGCACTTTTCGCACCTAAATTTTACTTTCATTTTTCAAGCCACCTCTTTTAGGACAGCCACTCCTGCTTTTAGCTCACCGTCCTCGTTTACAACATAGACCAGCTTGTTATCTATGCGATAAAATATGAAAGCCTCCTTTGGCTTTAAAACCTCAAATATGGGTTCTCTCATCTAGCCACCTCCTAACGATTTCGAACAATTCATTCAGGGTAATCTTGCTCGGTGTATTGACTGGATGCTTTCTAGTCCCTCTGCACGCTATGAAACCCTTTGGATGGAAGAACCACTCCTTTATCTCCTCACCGACTTTCTTCTCTATCTCTGGCTTTAGCTCACTTAAATTTGGTTTGTCAAGTATTGCATTCCTCATAACCATTATGTTATTTCCGTCCCTTCCAACTATGAAGTGAACTCCTTTGACGCTGAAGAGGAAGAAGGATGAATGTGAGGACATCCTGTCAACTTTGGCAACCAAATAGTCTCCAGCCTTAGCTATTTCCGCTCTCACCTCTTTCTCAGCTTCGGCTATGCTCTGAAGGAATAGGCTGTATGTATCAATTATGCGGAATATCTCGTCGATTATCGCTTCATCGGAGTATCCTCTGGTTCTCATTGCCGTTATGTAGCCTGAAAGGTGGAAGAGCTTTATCCCTGCATTTTCAACCTTGAAAATATCACCAGAGTCGCTTGCACTTGCGGCTTCAGCAAGGTATTTTACCCATTCTGGTAGTTGCTTCCTGTATTCCTTGTAAAGAATGCTTGCCGTGCTTGGATAATCCGCAAAAGCTTTTGTGTGATGGTCATGATGAGCAATCAAAATCAGGTTCTTCTCCTTTATTTTCTTTTCAAGACTTCTGTCTATAGGGGTGTCGAGAACGATTATTTGAGAGCCGTCGGGTATGCTGTCGATTTTATCCAGAGTTACAACTCTCTCTGCGTTGTTCCAAATCAATCTGGCTATATATGCAGAGACTACCGCATCCAGATCGACGTTTTGATGCGTTACCACATACATTCCCATCACCTCAGTAATGGCTATTGTCGAAAGTATATTTAAACTTTTCGTTAGGTAACTTGTTAAATTTGTTTAAGTTTCTGCTTCAAGGTGTAGTTGGTTATCTTCTTCACTTTTATCATGTAAGGTGGGACTGGATGAACGTGTATCAGCTCTCCTTTCTCCACTATTTCCTCAACGTCAGTTTCTGCGTCGTAGATTACGTAGTCCTTCAGAACGTAGCTGAAAGGTCTCTCGAACACCTCTACTAGAACGCCAGCTATCTCTATCTTTCCTGTCCTTATTATTACATACTCTCCTTTCAAATCATGCGTGGTAACGTATTTCTCCGTCATTCTATCCACCTCATAGCTTCCTCAAGCGTTTTATTCATGAGTTGATCATGAAGCGTAACGGTAGCGTTTGCGTAGTGAAGGGTAGAGGATGCGTGCTTTATGAAAACCAGGGTTAGGGCTAGCATAAGCATCAGCAATACAGAGAGCAACATCATCAGCTCAATCCCAGCCTGTGCCTTCCTCATCGCTCAGCAGAGGGACAATCTGGCTTATGAAGAATAATATGATCAGAGACTCCGCTACCTTACTTCGAACCATGCTTAGCATGAACGGATCTGACGTGTGGAGTGTCAAATAGGTATACATCCATCCCATTGCGTTCACGATTGCTATTATTTCCGCTATCAGGATTAAGATAGGTGTCCACCTCATCTTTCCGCATGAGGGCATATTTTTCTGAATTCACAATACATGCAAGCCCAGCTAGGTCTCTGCCCAGCGAGGTATTTCTGAATCAATCCTCGGATATCGTCATCACTTAGCCTAGCTTCAACTTTATATTCTGCAACTTTGTCGAAGCTGAAGTACCAGAGGTAGCCGTATTCTTTCTCAAGCATCCACAGGTAAATCTGGAGCTGGAGTTCGTGGTGAGGGTAGGGAAAGTTAGAAACATATTCGCCTGCCTCACTTCTGTAAGCCGTTTTCGTTGTTTTTATTTCAATCGGCACGCCATTCACAATCAAATCGACTCTTCCCCTGATTCTCCAAAGTGTTCCCTCAGCCTCTATTTTCTTCTCAACGCTTTTCTCAACCTCGATGTTTTCGTAAATATCGGATGCCAGAGCCTGAATACCTGAGTGAGTGAAAGATCCTAAGAGTATAGAAGGCTCAAGCTGAATTTTCATCTCGATCTCAGGGAATCTTTCTAGGAACTCTGCTTTATATTTGCATCCGCTTGCCAAATCAGTAACGAAAATATCCCCAGGTTCACGCTCTACTTTCTCCCTACTGTCCACGTATTTCCTTATGAACTCGTACAGCATTTTACTCAACCTTCAATTTTACGCTTATTCCTTGTCTTTCCTCCCAATCCTTGATTATTTCCTTTAGAAGATCGTTTATGCTACGCCTATTGAGGTAAAGCTTGAGCAGATGTAGCTTCTTCCACAGCTCGTCATCAACCTTTATGTGTCTAATAGCCTTAGGCATAGTTATCACCTCTTCCTACTTGTTAACCTTCACAAAATTTAAAAGGTTTGCCTATATATAAATTTTATGCCTAATGTAGAAATACCCGAGTTACCTAATGAACTGTATCAAAGGTGGAGAGAGCTTTATGAGAGGCTCAGATCGGATCTTATTTTCGCAAGATACGCAAGGGTTGCGTATCATTGGAGGGATGAGGTTGCTAAGGTTGCTGCGTGCATCTTGCTAAACATACCGTGCAGATACGTGTTTCACAAGCCTCAGAAGGCTCTTCTTGAGAGCATTCTGAGGGACTATAAAGTTGACGTCTGCGAGTACGTTGACAACATAGTCGAAATCATGTGCTACAAGGATAAGGGGCTGAGGAGACACAAGAGAAATATAACCAGAATAGCAAAGGGTATCGTTAAGGTTATGGGTTTGCAGGATAAGAGACCAGCAAATATAATCGCAGCAAGCTGTGTTTGGCTTGCTGGCTATCTGTTGGGTTTGAGCCTCACGGGAATTATCACTCAGAACTCCATTGCTGAATACGCATGCGTAAGTGAACCGACGTTGAGAAAATATGCAAGACTTCTTACAAGGAAACTCGTAAGGAAAGTCGGTAGTAGCGATATCAAAGATATTCTTCAATTTTTATCCAAAGCAAGCAGTTAATCTTGTCCAGAGGGGTTATGGTTATTTTACCTTCCTTCTGCCACTTTATGTCCGTTATCGTTACAACATGCTTTCCGTTATCCTCAAATGCAGATAGACTGGGGACGTAAGGGCTTAGTTCCTTCAAACCCTCAAATGACTCGTTGAAAATCTCCTTTCCGTCCTGTAGTATTAGCATTTTGAACTTCGGAGAATCGGAGACGAATGAGAACTCCTTAAGTACTCCTTTCTTTCTGCTGTGGTAGAACCTCGCACTCTTTATCTCTCCTTTGTAGTGGACGATCTTCGTAACGCTCTCATCTCCCCTGATTATGATTACCTTATCGCCTATGCCAGTTGATTCCTTCTCAACGGTTATACCAGGGGCATACTTTAGTTCAAAGACTGAATCGCAGGAATAGCACATAGCGAGAACCTTACCGTCGCTCCTGACTATCTCAAGCGGTCTTCCGCAGTACGGACAGTTCATTTTATCCTATGTTACTCGACACGAGAAATAAACCTACAATAAACATCACTATCAGTAAAGCTCCGAATAGTAGCATTGGTAAAAACCCGAACCGCATTCTAAGTAGTATTCCTGAGAAACCTAAGCTAGCTGCCATAAGACCTATGCCCAAGAAGAGATCTTTGACATTTACTATTATAAGTGAACCCTGAGACAGATGCATTCCTATATAGATAGCAGTAATCAGGATCGCTACAAGCATACCTACCATCATGCTTCTTAGCACGGTCATAGGCTTCCGTATTCCTCTCCGTGAATTACAAAATGATTTTTGTTATGCTCCATAAATCTCTTGAAGACGTCCCAAAACTTCCACTTGTTTTGCTCGTACAGGCTTATGTAGTAGTCGCAAACCTCCTCGAAGTTTCTCCTTGCTTCGCTAAATGCTCTGTGCTTTGCTACGGTTATCACGGGAGCTAGCAATGCACGCATGAAATCCGCCTGATAATTCCTTACACCTTCTACAGGCAACGCTATGTAAACTAGGTCATTCCATCCCAGATACGCTTTTGCATCGTGAGCTATTGCACTCATACCTAGTCTTCTGCCAGATAAGCATGCTACGGCTACAACAACTTTACCAGCAAGAAGGTCAACGTTTGTCAGGTCTATCAGGGGATTAACCTCGCCTTGAGGTAGCTGACCAATCAGTTTGTCCTCATCACCATGACCCATGTATACGATTAGCCTTGTATCTGGATGCTTCCTCAGGAACTCCTCTAATTTATCTCTTGTAGCATTATCCTTCTCTAGAGTGTAGACGTGAAATCCGTTCTCTTCAAGTATTTCTACGGCTATCCTTGCACATTCTGAAGTAATCTCCGTTGCTTTATCGTGAAAAGGGGCTATAACCAGAGCTACTGGCATTTTTTCTAAACGACTACCTTAACGCTTCTAATGGTCAAACTGACACCTGGTTCAATCGTTACCCTCTGAGAAACTGGTTGGTATACCTGTGCCTTCAAAACAACTTCATACTCCCCTGGTTCTGGAACTTCTATCACGAACTTTCCTTCGGCGTCGGTTGCGGTTACATCTATCGTTTTTCCAGTCTTAGGGTCAATTACTTCGACTCTTGCGAAATGTATAGGTTCGCCAGTTTCGGCATCCACAGCCTTTCCCCTGACTTTGATCGCCATATAAATTTTAATATCATGCGGTCATCATAAATTTAATGAACGATAAATATCTCTGGATGTTGTTAGCAGGCGGTGAAAACATAAATCCGTTAGCTCTAGCCCTTCTTGAAAGCGAGAAAGGTGAGAAAACCACCGATGATTTGATTATGAAGCTTGCTTTTGCACCAGTCGGTAAGAAGATACTTGAGAGGCTAACCAGGAAAATCTATCGCTTAGACCCAGTTAAAAGGAGTAAAATCATCGCAAGTTTGGTTGCCGAGATAATAGGTGCTAAGACTTCTGGAACTCTTGGGAAGCTCTTTGAAGCCGCTGGTATGTCTGGCTTGCAGGAGACTCTTTCTCTCAGCTCTGGTAAATCCGTTGCCAGCTTGACTTTATCATACCCCGAAGCCCCTAAGAGGAACGTTGAAATCGGTATTACCGTCGAGAAAGAGAAAAGCGTTATGGAAGAGCTTGAGGAGAAAGTCCCTGAGAAGAAAGAGAAGAAGAAGGTAAAAGTTCCTATTGCAGAGGAAGAGGCTCTGGTCCTATGAAGGACGAGACCATTCTGTGCATAGTCGCTATTATTTGCATCACCGTTCTTGAGATAGTTAACCTTCTGTACTGCAAGGTGGACGGTACTCTGCTGAGTGCAATCATAGGAGCAATAGTTTTCGTTGCTACTAAGAAGAAGTACGCTGGATACATTTTCAGAAGCAAAGGTTAGACGAATTTTAGTGCCGTTTGCTTTCTATCGTGCTTTTCCAGTTCTTGTTTTGTTGAGAACCAATCCTCATCACTTAACACTGTAATTGTTATACGATCCTCTACACCTACATCCTCATCTCTGCATATAATAAGGAAGTCTCCCGTACCCCATGCTGTATCGAATGTTAAGTCGTAGTAATATATTCCCATAGTGCCTATTTCAGTCATGCTTGCTCCGCTTACGACCTCAGTACCATCTGGTTTGTAAACGTAGATTTTGACCGTATCTCCACTCTTTGACTTGAATCTAACCTTGATTGTAGAGCCTATTTTAACCATGGTCTCACGGTTTAAGATTCCGTCATGTTCTTTAAGCATTTTACCTATACTGCCGTCCACAGTTAAGCCTAAGACTGGAACATTCCAGACATCTATAGCCCCTGCTAAACCTGTTGATACAATTACTGGGATGGTTCCATCTGACCAGTATTTGGCATCTGCAACATTAATTTGGGTTGTAGCAACTACCAAGTCTGCAACATAAACTGTTCCGCTAGTTCCTTTACACTTGACATCCACTATAGCCCATCCATCTCTTGTAGGAGTTCCTGCTACCATAACAAGACTCCATTGGTCAGTTACATCTTCCATCACACTTTCAGTTTCTGGTATTCCCGCTCCGTATAAAACAATTCTCGGTAAATAACTCGAAGTATAATCCGCAGTCTTTCTTAAGTAACCAAGAACCGCAACTGGATAGTTAGCCTTAACAGGAATTTTGAACCTCCAAATAAGTTCTTTAACATCCGAGTTAGGCACCATCTTAACCGCATAAGTTCCTGGAGTTCTGACTACAGTTGTCTCTATGGTATAATACCCATGAGCAAACTTCATGAAATACTTTGTGTTGTCACCGTTAAGTCTGTCAATTGCTACGAACTGTGCTTCGGTTGATATAGGATTTATCATAAGTTCTGTCCAATTACCAGTCCCACCATCAACAACGGGGTCATAGATGTAAGCACTACCCTCAAAAGCATTAATCACACAGTATTGACAGCCAGTTATTTCTGGATTCTTGAAAACTACATTATACCCTCCCTGAGTTCTTATGGCACCGTAACACCCTTTAGCCTTGTAGTTTATGATAGTACACCCAGAATCTGGCATTATACCCGTCTCGTTATCTATGCTCTCGCAGTCCTTGAAAGTGCCAAAGTAGAATTCTGTTCTGTAACCGTAAATCTTGTGTCCGACGACACCGCAAGATGTTTGATAATTAAATCCTCCCGTTATCTGATATTTTGTAACCCCGTTAGCCACTATTCTCTCGTAGGTTTCGTTACTGTAAGCTCCCATCAGCCTTACTGCAGCGTAAGCAGTTGATGATATTGCCCCCCACTTAGCCCAAGCTATGCCAAAGGCGTAAACATCCCTTATTATCGTATTATGAGATGCAAGAACCGCTTGCTTCTCGGATGCGTAACCAGAAACTAATGTGGAAATCGCAACTATGTCTGTAATTATGTTTTTGTAGTTGGAGTCGCTTGACCTGGAAACTGCAATATAATTGTAAGAGAAATTGTATATATCACAGTCCAAGACAACAAACTGTATTACGCCATATGATTCGTAACCTGGAACACTAAAAACTGGATATGACACGTTTTTACAGAAAAGTATTGCCCCGCCCTCGTGAGGTAATAACAAACCGCCTATCTTACCGTAAAAGTTGTTTACTCCGAAGTTCTTGATGTAAACATTCTTAATTATCACGTTATCCCTGTTTGATGGTGTTAGGTTTTCGGCAAATATGAAAGAAGTGTAATTAGGGTCATTAACGTAAAACTGAATATTCCTATACATATTTACCACATAAGCTCCTGCTTTGTGATAATCGTTCGTTAGTGGAGAATCGAGAGTTATCGTAGTGCCTGATATTGCCGTTATAGTTCTTATTTCACATGCACCGCCTGCAGCATAAATAGTGTAAGTCCCTGCGTTTGTTCCGATTACTATCTTGTCTCCAACCTTCCACTTTGGTTTCTCAGCATCTAAAACTATCTGAGTATCCCCACTAGCAGCGTCCTGAGCAAGTTTAGCCGTGTATTCGGTATAGTCATCAAAAGTCTGATAGCCTATTATTTTCATAGTTCCTCCATCCAAACATGCTATTCCGTATATGTCTGTTGAAGAGGAATAGACCGTTACCTTTAGTTCATTGGTAGTTTTTGACCAGTCACTCCAATCCAATACTCCGCCACTTCTTACCACTATGCTACCTTTCAAGTTTAAAATCCTATCTGTAGAGACATCGTATTTCAGAGTCCCATAGATATCTATCGCAATACATCCTGCACTTCCATCACCAATAGTTAAATCTTGATCTATTACTACTGTATGACCTGCATTTATAATTACTGTATCACCATCTCCTGGGACTACTCCAGCATCCCAGATTGAGGGGTCTGACCAATTTCCAGAAGCTATTGTTTGTATGAGAGCCATATAAATCACCAAGTTGATATTTCATCTACTATGTTTGACAACTCATAAACTATCACTGCCAATAATTCCCTCTTCTTTTCTTCAACATCGTCTCCACTTTTAGTGGAAAGTTCCTTAAACTCAATTATAAGTTTCTTTAAACTTTCAAGACGTTCAATCACATTATTCACGTCCTTCTCACCTCCTGCAAGTTACCAGTTGCATCCCAATCGAGCCTATACCAATCCTCACCGTAGGGGAATACAACCTCCAAACCTTCCCTTCCCTGATTCACCCTTATCAGATTGAAGGGAATTCTAACTATCATGTTATTTCCCACCTGCCCACACTTATTAAATTACCCTGAGCATCATAGGAGAAAGTTCTCTTAATCGTTACTTCAGTTCCGTCGTCTTTTATAACCTTCATTTGAAGCTCAGTCAGGTTTCCGTTTGTCCATGTTAAGCTTTTCTGCCCTTCGTATCCTTCTATAAGCACGTACTTATTCTGGCTCTCATCCCAAGCCATAACTCTGATCTTGTTTTTCAGCTTAGTTTCCTGAGTTGACGGTAAAGGATACTCAGAAGGGAAGTTGCTGACGCTCACATTCTTTAAGTCGCTTACCTGAGATGAAGGCAGGGGATACTCGGATGGTAAGTTATTAACACTTACCTCCTTCAGATCCTGAACCTGAGAATCAGGGAGAGGATACTCGGATGGAAATTCGGATACCGTTGCCGTTATACCTTCTTCCAGCTTTTTAAGGATTTTACGCAGAGACTGTATGATTTCGACATCCATTTCACTTCTTGCCTAAAATCATGGCGACTTCTTCCTCAGACATCGTTCTCGTGAAGTAGATCTTGACGAGCATCTCAAACTGCTTCTTATCCCTATCATAACGTGTGTATGCTGGTCTCGCATCGAAAACTCCTTCCTTCTCAAGAATTGCGTTTAACTGAGCTGCAAGCGTTTCAAGCGAGAACCCCCTTATGACTGTGTATGTTGAATCGGGCATAAAGGTTATTATGTGCTTTTTAGGATTTACTTTTTGGTGGACAAGGTAACTAACGAAAGGTATAAATAGCATATCGGTAATAGCTATTACTGGGGGTGATAGTGATGAGCAGAGAGGAGATGAGAAGAATGAAGGTTGAAGTATCTTTGGCAGGGAGAAGCACTAGGATGGGTGCTTACACGCAGTATTATGTATTTACTAAGGATGGAAGAGAGATAAGACCATATAGAACAGAGTACAGCAAAACAGGTAGGCATTGGAGCGATATCTATTACCTTGAACCAGGGACTTACTACGTGTACTTCACCGACATTACGAACTCAGGAAAGCATAACTGCGGTTTCGGTGTTCTTGAAATTACCAGCGATGGCAAAGTTAAACTCAAGCATCATGTCAGAATACCAGATGAGGTCATCAGGAAAATCCTCAAGGCAATCGAGCCGTGTGAGTGTCTAAAACCTAAATTGGAGATTTTTTATTTTTCTAGCTTGAAGGTTTGCCTGAGCAAGAATTTAAAGTAGTCAACCGCATGCGATAGTATTTCGTCAACGTCCCTCGCATCCAGCTTCTCGTCCGTGAATTCCTCCAGCTCAATCTGGTCAAGTTTTTCCACTTCTTTCAGAAGCTTTTGAACCGCTGATTTCAAATCTTTAACGTGGACGAACTCATCTTCCTCTTTTATCACGTGCTTCAGCTTAGGCTCATCCTCATAGAAATAAATGAGAAATCCTCCTTCAACATCCACCTTAACCTTTCTTAACTTCGTTGACATAGAGCTTCAACCTCCTATACGCTCTTTCGAGATCTTCGGCTATTTCTCCTAGTTCGTATATCTTGTATTGATCCTCAAGTAGCTTAAGCATTGCTATTGCGAAATTAAGGTCTCTAAGCACACCCTCTAAAGTGTCTGTGAAGGCAACCATATTAACGCCTCCCTGAACCAATCTGGGAATTTATCCTTATTCTTCATGTAAACGTCCTCAAATTTTCTATCTAGGATTATCGTTATGCCGTAGTCATCAGAACCTCTACAAACTCTTCCTGCGGCTTGAACGAGCTTGTCTATTGCTTCCTGAACGTACCAAGAGTTGAAGTCAAAGTTTCTATCACGCTTAAGTGCTTGGATTGCTGGGTCTTTCAAATCGGGGTAAGGAACTTTCGTTACAAATTGCAGAGCTATGTCCTTGCTGTGAAAGTCGCATCCAGAGTCAATGCTTGGGGCAATAAGCATATCGAAATCCTCCTTAAGGAATTTATCCACCGCATCCTTGAGGTTTCCCTCATCTGGTACTAACACCTTGAACATGTAGCAAAGTCTCTGTGCTATCTCCTTAGAGTGTTCATAGCTCGTTACGTGGACTATTGCCTTCTTTGTGTAGCCGAAAAGCCTGAAGTCCTTGAAGTAGAATGCTATCGTATCGGCTATCCTGTCGTAGATTTTACTTCCTTCTTTCTTCAGCTCGTTATGCGTGAACTTGGTAATGGGATGGTAGATTATGGGTCTCTTTACTGGGGGGATGTTTGCCTTAGCAGTTACTATCGGAGCGTTCAATCCTTGAGGTGGTGTTGCGGTTACTATTATGGCTTTGGCATGGTCGGGTATCAAGGTTTCGAACAGCTCGGCTATGCAGTCTGGTCTAACTTTGACGTATTTCCTTTTCTTCCCTTTAACCTCCTTCTCGTATGGAATCAGGGGAAATCGTGAAATAAGGATGAGTTTGCTAGCCTTGTTTCTTAGCCTATCGATCTCCCTGTAAAGGGATCTGATTAACTTCTCAAGGTTTTTAGCCTCCTTCCCCCTTGTCTTGGTTAACTCCTTCTCCTTCTTTATAACCTCATGTTTGAGGCTCTGGACGACTTCCTCAATCTTAGCTATTTCCTCATCAACATTATTGCCGAACTCAAGCCTTATTCCCTCATGAAATAGCTTTAGGATGTCGTGAGCCTCATCAAAGATTATCAGCTGAGCATTCCATTTGAAGATCGGTAACAAGCCTGCGTTTACGCATAAAACTCCTTTATTCTTTAGGATTTCAAATCCCGCTCTGACTAGCATCCTGTAAACGCATAAGTCGCATGGGCATTCGTTGCATAAGGGTTTACTGAATGGATTGCATTTCTCATTTCTTAGAGGGCAGATGAATTGGGATGAAGCGTTGCAGGGAGCTTCGGCACACGATCTATTTGTGAAAAGCATGCACGGGTAATTCCTCTTCCCCATTATGATTGGGATCTTATATCTGGCGTTCAATTGCTCCTGCAAATCCCTTCTCGGTGTAACAATCAGGGTAGGAACGTTATTAGCCCTCGCTATGGCTAGATAGACGGCGGTTTTCCCGAATCCTGTTGGAGGGTTCATAACGACGAATCTCGTATGTTTAATGTACTCGGAGAGCATTTTAAGGCATTCAACCTGACCTTCTCTGAATTTTTCATGAGGGAAAACTTCCACCACCTTCTCAATCGATTCATCTTTTACTTCCTCCTTCGGCTTTAATACCTCCTTAATCTCTTTCATAGCCTCTTCTGCTATCTCTGCAACTTTCTCTCTCGGTTTTAGAATTTCTTTGAACTCACAGTTATCACACCAGTCTTTTAGCAGATCACTTTCCTCCCAATCGGAAGGAAAGAAGTGCTTTTGCAATGCCCTACATGAGAACTTGTAGGTCAGTCCTTTTTCGTAAAGTTTGTTCAATTCATCTTGGGTGAACATGATATTTTTATCGAGTTTTTCATTCCATGCCTTGAGTTCAGCCATAACGTACTCCTTTGGTAGTGCGTGCTTGGTTAGTGCTGTGAATGCCATAACGAATATCTTTGCTTTCTCCTTATCCCTAGCTCCAGCTTTATATGTCGGTTCTAGGCATTTCGGTAAGCGTATGCGTTTCGTTTCAAGCCCTGGGGGTTCTAGCTCTATCTTTGGTGATGGTAATTGAACGTTGAAGTAAAATCTTTGGCATTTAAGGCATCTTATCGTAGCAATTCCACCAGAGGCTGAGATTATTATCGCCTTTCGGTCTTTACCGCACTGACAGTCTATCGCACAGTGCCTTTTATCGTGGAGAATGGCTTTAACTACAACCATAGGTCTGCAACCCCACGCCTTATGAATACTTCGGCGTTCTTTTTAGGCAATACGTGAACGCTACCAGCGGGAAAAGGACCATACTTCTTTCCATCAGTCCCCATTATGCTAGGGAAGTTCATTCTAAACCTCAGGGGTACGTATTCCATGTATTGCAGGAGTTTTAGCTGCCTCATAGTTCCCCGAGTCTATATTCATGTGCTGACTCATCATAAATTATCATTAACCCCTCTTGTCGTATGCACCCAACTTCGTTTTTTAGCTTGGCTAAAGCCATCATAACGTCATCCGTATCATAATCGTTTGCTTTTGCCCAATTTGTTAGTTCTGAGAAATCAACAGCTCCTTTTTCCTTAATGAACTTCCATGTAGCATATAGAACTTCTCTTTCCACCTGTTCCTCGATTTGCCTCCATAAATCCCTACGTGTCTCTAAGAAATTATCTGAAATCCTCTTATAGTATCTCAAATCTTTCCTTAGGTTACCTTCAGCAACACTTAGGTACGCATTTATTAGTGACGTTACGATGATAACAGACTGCGTTACGAGGAAAGCTAAAGCATACTGAGACACTCTTTCAGCATCTTCAACAAGCATCGTGATATCTGCACGTTTCGTTATGATCTTGCTAATATCAAAACAATTAAGGATGGTTGCCTTTTTCTCATAGATTCTCTTCATTATTTCATCCTTTATAGGGGTAGGTATGTCGGCATCAAGATACTTCTTTTCAACTATCAGATGCTTCCTCAGGTCTCTTTTCCACTCGTGGTAAAAGCTATTTAATCCAGCATGCATGCAGTAAATGTCAAAAACCCTTTTCCCCGAGATAGTATCTGAGAATCTTGATCGCATCTTTGTTAATAGCTTATTTCTAGCTGCGTAAACAAGCCAAGGTATCTTTTTGACTGTAACCCTAACTATAGAATGAGGTAGCAATCTTTCCTCCAGATCAGGAATTCCTCTCTCTATCACCCTATCTAACCGAAATGTATTTAAATCTTCAGAGTTACCACTATCCCTAATACCAGCCCTGCTTCTCGGCATAAGATATCACCTCCTTTATCTTTCTTTTAGCATTACTATTTCATCTAATTTTTCGACTATTTCACAGACTCTATCAACGAACTCATCCCAGGTAGAGCATTTAAGAATGGCTTTAGCCTTGAGTAGCTTAAAGTAGCTGTCTTCTTTTATCATCAAGTGTTTTCTCCTCACCGTCATATATGAGCTTATTGTTCATATCGTTCATAAGTTTTTCGAATGTAGAAATGTAGAGATCTGCCAGATTGGCGTTAACTTGTTTACAAATCTACACATGTCCTTAAGTAACTTGTTCACCCTTTATTATAATAATAATTATTATTATATTATGTTTGCGTCCTGGTTTCTTGGTACGCAAGCATAATATAATAAATTATAATAAATAATGTATAGAAAAATTAAAAAGGACAAGTGTTAACTTTTCTACAAGTGTATCTCGCAATCATGCATAAGAGTAGGAGACATAATTGCCTAGTTGCGTGATTGCGAAACACCTAGTAACCATTTTGCAGATTAAAATACTAAGATACTTAGATCCCCACCTGGGGAAGATCTATATAGATCTATATAGATGGCTATGAAGCGTGTAACATACGCAAAATACTATCTGAACTGTGCAAAATGCCCCTATTGCCAAATAGCGGTTCTTCTAACCGATTGCGTTATGATAGAATGTACAAAACCGAAAGATGATGAATGTGTTTCATGTAAAAAACAAAAAGATAAGGGGTGGGATGTCGAAAAAACCGATCGTACTAGCTAGACTCTTCTTAACTCGGCAGCTCTGGTTATCAAATTCTCAATAACACACTGTAGTCTGGCAATACCCATTTTATCTTTACAAGCTTCCCCTGCTGGGTAGTGTATCTGTTCTAATCTCTTCTTGAATTTCTCTATAGCTGCTCTAGCTGCATCAGTAGCTCCTAATCTTCCTAACACAACAGCCTTTACGTATGCCATTTTATTTCACCACTACTCCGTGGTTTTAACCACCTTTCGATAAATAAAGTTGATGAAGTCTCTTATAAAGTTTGTTCAGATATTATCATACTTGGTGAGAAAAATGAAGGTCGTGCTGGATTTGACTGAGGAAGAAGCGATTGAATTGGCAGAATTGCTCATGGAAAAAATGCCAACCATAGCTATGGTGGTATTGAACCAAGTGAAACAAGAGAAGATCAGGAGGTTTTATGAACAGGAATTACGTATACCTTATCTTGCTCCATAAGCACCTTTCCTTTTTCTATTTTTTTGACAACCTTGTTGCTTTGATTATCTAAATCCAAACCCAATTTCTGTAAGCCGCTTTCAATGGTCAAGCTAGCCATAGCAATCATAAACCTCACGGCTTCAGACAGCGAGCCTAAATTAAGAGCCTCTCTAATCCTAAGTATAAGTTCATACATCCCCCAAGGTAGATTTACGGTTACTTTCACATCTCTCGTGTTTGGAGGTTTGTTAGGTGGTTTTGCCTTACCCATCGATCAACAACTTCTTTATAAATCTGTCAATCGGGTCTTTTTCATCCAGACCATCTAGGGCAACATGGAGTAATATGTGCAAGGGAGCATCCCTATCTATCAAGCCCATGAGTAATGCGAATTCTGGCGTATGCGTGATTTCCCTCCACTCTTTATGCGTTATGATCTTGGCAACAGGACTCTTAGGCTCAAGATCTAGCAATCTGTGTAGGTCAAGCCTTTTCCTACCTAGCAGCTTCTTCTCAATTTCCATGTGTTCCTTCCACTTCATCCCGATCTTCTGGTAGCCTCTAAGACCTGTTCTAACCTCTGCTTAGCCAGATCTTTAACGTCGCTTTCAACCTCAGGATATGGTGATGCTGGCTCTGAAGCCGCCTCAGTTAGAACCTCAGTAAGCTTCTTTAACGCTTCCGCTTTGGTTTCCTCTATCTGTAATTTCTTCATCTCCCTCTCATGCTCCTTATCGATCTTCGTCTTCTCAAGCTCAACGTCAAGCTCCTTTATCTGAACTTCAGCAGGCTTGGCTTCTCCACCGCCTCCAAACACCTTCCTGAGCTTCTCGAAGTATTCAAGATCCTCAACCAACTTCTTCTTAGCCTCAGTCACTACCTCATTCTTATCAACGTAGCTAGCTCCTATAGCCTGCCTTAGCTCCTTAAGCTCCTCTCTAATGTTATTGATGTTTTCTCTGAAAAAGTCTAGAAGCTCTTTACCACCGCTCTGCTGATTGTTCTGCATGTAAGCCCAGATTGGCATTTCTATTACGTTTCCGTCCCTATCCGTGATCTTAACAGTCATAGGGGTAGCCTGAGGCTGAGGTTGCTGTTGCTGGTAAGTCGTTTCTCTGGCACGGAATATTTCGGAAATTATGAAGATAGGTCTCAACTCCCTAACGATTGCCCTAATATCGTCGTTCATCGTTCCACCTTCCGATGATTCATTTTTAGGTAAACCACCAGCGAGAATAATATTACCGTAAGGCATGTTCTTAATCTTTTGAATGAGCTTATCCGTAACGAGCCTGTAAAGCCTGTTCCTGTAAACCTCATCGGTTAGCAATTTCCTAAGCTCAGGTGCTTTCTTTGTCTCAAGCTGCCTCATGAATTCTGTAACCTCCGAGACGGGTGCAATCGGCTCAATTGGGATGGGAACAAACTCTAGCTTCCTCTTGATGTTCTGCTCGAATACCCGCTCCGCAATATCTTCGGCTACGCTCTCAAGTTCCAACTCCTCCTCCTCTACATCCTCATCCTCATTCTTCTTTTTCTTCTTCTCCGCCATAAGCCTTAATCACCTCATCTGCTTTTCCTTTTAGATTTTTCGCCCAACTGAGAATTGCTCTTCTGCTCGCTTCCTTCGGATTTATTTTGCTCAGAGCTACCTTTTTTGACCAGCTCATTATACTTTTCAAGAACAATATCCCTCATATATAGCGAAGCCCACTTCATGAACTCAAAGATATCTGGATGTTTGATGAAATGGAGCTTGCATGCTACCTCTGCGGCTTCCTCAAGTGCTTTCCACTCTTTTTCGGTTAGCAATATTCCTCCCGAAGGTACATCTCCTGAAAACATACTTATATCTTTTTTCTCGTTATTTCTATATATTATGTCTGTTAAATGCGAATCATGTGGTGATGAGGAACTCAGGAAGTTCTGTAAGTTGCTTGCAGAGAAGGTAGGAAAGCCCGAAAAGGAAGAAGAAATCTGTAGAAAGCTCGACGAAACCAAAACTAAGGGTGCTGACAAGATTATTGAGGAGTTGTGCAAAGAATACGGAGAAAACATCGTAACTGAGGTAGCTATAAAGGTTTTCACGCCTGAGAAAGCTAAAGAAATCGAAAAGGAGAAAAAGAAGGAAGAGAAGAAGCCCAAAAAGATAGAAGTGCCTTCAAAGATAAAGCTCGACTTAGAGCTATCACCGCTTGAAAGAGAAATAATTAAGTGCATAAAGGAGGGAGTTGACGAATCTGGTGAGATAAGCAAAAAGATACGTGTAAGTAAAGCCGATGTAGATGCTACTCTCAGATTTTTCGAAAGAATAGGGATGGTTCACAGGGTAAAAGATCCCAACGTTCCAAGCTATACAAGGTGGAAAATAGTTGAATAATGCAGGTAATAAAGCTAAGCGAGGAACAACCCGAGAAGTGCTTAGCAAAAGAGGACTTTAAGGTTTGTTTTGCCAGAGATAAGGTAGTCCAGATAGGAATTCCCGATGACACTCCAGAGGATCAGAAAAAGAAAATAATTGAAAAGGCAAAGAAGTTCAGGTTGAGCTGTGAATCCTGCAAGCCTGAGGAAGACCCTGCATGGCGTTACCTTGCTCTATCCCTCCTCTTGGACATTTTTTAGCTTGCCGAGGAACTCCTCGCACTTCCTGAAAGCTTCCTGATAAAAAGCTAGCTTTACCCTGTAGTGGCTTATGCTCTTGCTGTTTCTGATATCCTGCATCTTGGCTCTGATTTCATCGATCTTACTGTCAAGCTCAAGCATATACTTCTCAAGCTGCTTTATTAGCCAATCTCCAGGCACACTAATCTCAACGATCTCTACAGGCTCTTCGGTAACGTTAATGCCTATATCTCTGCACATCTCCTTGTAAACGTTGGCAAATCTATTCAATCCTGCTTCATCGTATGGCTCAAATAAAATCCATCCTAGCTCGCTCTGCCATGCGTTGATCTTAAGCCATCTCTCCCAAAAGATCTTCCTGTACTCCCTGATTCTGAGCAATCCCTTAGCAAGCTCCTTAGTAATAACCCTTCCGCTTGACGTTGTTTTCCCTTTCTTGTACTCGCTGATGAACCTCCTTATGAGAACCTTGACCTTAACCTCCATTTCCGCTCACCTCCGCTTGCCCTGAAATGCTCTTCAAAAGTTCATCATACCTCTTCAACGCTTGTTCTACGGCTTCTCTAGACTCCTTATCTTCTCTGACAATCTTTTTCACATCCTCATCTCTGAAGTAGCTGACAAGTAGGTGGTACACTAATCTGATAACGTAATCATCCTTGAACTTTAGATCCCTGAGAATCTGGGTGAAGAGACCTGAGGTTATTGCTGATGCTACTTGTTCATCAACCTCTTTTAGATCTTTCATAAGCTGAGCTATCTTGTATGCGTAGTGCGTAGCTAAGGCTATAGTCTCCATGTTCTCCGTTATTACTTTAACACTCCTCCTGAGTAGCTCTGGATCTCTTTTCACCTCTATCTTCTCCTTTTTCAACATCTCGACGATATTCTCCCTCTCGCTCATTTCCATCACCTCAATAATAGCTATTGTGGTAAACATATAAATACTTTTCGATAGAAAGTATAAATAAACTCGGAGGTGAAAAGGTATGGTGCAGCTTGAAAAGGTCAAAATAGAAAGAACTTTGGGTCATGCGGTGAAAATAATTCTACCAAGCGGTTTCAAAGTACATCTATTCAACACTGGACGTGGCACTATCGCAGGGACTAGGAGCGAGGAAGACATCAAAAAAGCACTCCAAGAACTTAAGGAACTATTGGCTCAGTTAGGTCATGACGTTCAGGATGTAAAATACGCTATCCAAAACATAGTAGCTTCTTTTGATACTGGAAAAAAGATAGATCTCGATGATCTTCTGTATAATGCTTCCAAAATGGGAATACTGGTCGTGAGGTGGTAAAAATGAGCTTCATACACGATTTGTTTGGGAAATCCTGTGTGATATACGGAGAACCTGGTGTTGGAAAAACACACGTCATGACGGAGCTAGCAAAGACTCTCCATGAAGCAACAGGATACAGAGCTTTATTCTACTGGAGCGACGAGAACCTAATTGACTCAGAGTACGGAGAAGAAGTCAAGGAAAGAAGCAAAGCGAAAGTAATCGTCATAAGGAGCATCGACTCCCTGATAATGCACATAAAAAGGCTGCTCAGGATATGGCAGGAGGATGTCAAAAAGCAAAAACCCGTAGAGGTCAGCATGATAGTAATAGACAGCATAACTGGGTTCTTTGAGGAAGAGTACGGAGTTACAACAAAAACCGTGGTAAGTCCCTACGTTACCGCTAAGCTCTCAAAGGCAACTTCGATCATAATCAAAGATTTAACAAAGATAGCCAGATTGCTAAGAATCCCAACATTCGTGATAACCCACGACACTCCAGAGTTTGAGGGAGAGTGGTTCGGCGAGAAAAAAAGACCAGCATACGTAAGAAAAGCATTGAAGAACGCAGACGTCTGGATCTTGGAGACAAAGAGAGACACGGTTATTGAAAAGGAAATCGAGGAAAACGGAGAGACAAAAATTATCAGAGAGCCTGTTGAAAGGAACTACTGGAAGGTGCTGATGTACAGGTCGATGAAGAAGAAGCACAGGGGAATGACCTACTGCTTCCAAGAGGAGCTTAAGAAATTCAAAGAGGGGTTTCAGATAAATGCTAAGAAGAAAAGAAGATAGGAAGCGAAAGCTGTTAAGGATGCTGAGGGACTTCATGACCAACAAAAAATACTGGGTGCTGATATGCACCGCATGGGATAGAAAAGAGGAGCATATAACATCATTCGTCGATGCCTACTGCATAGATGAAGTGTTGCTCAGAAAAATCCTAGAGGATTTCATACTGACACTGGATAACCTGCTGGTCAGATTGGGATATGAAAATATGTATGTGAATGCCCCCGCCATAACGAAAAGCGGAGTGGCAAGCTGAGGTGGTAGTATGGAGGGGCTTGAGATAGATGGAGACCTGATCATAGAAAGGGTTAAAAAAATAAGTAAAGCATTGGTGGAGAAGAGAGTATCCTTCGACATTTACTCGGTAGCCGCATTGCTAGTGATGGGACTAGCAGCACTCGCCGAAATGTACAAAATATCATACAAAGAAGCCGCAGAGAGAGCCGCTGTGGCTCTAAAGTATGTAGCTGAGATTATGGATGAAAGGCTTAGGAAGGGATAGAATGAGCATAGCAAACCTAGTCTACGACAGGCAGCAACTCAAGGAATTCCTAGAGCATGTTCTGCCAAAGCTAGAAAGAGATGAAGTCTTTATAGCGTTCATAGGTTGTAGAAAAAAGTACTTCCCCGAAATAAGAACGAGTCAGGAATTTTTAGCAAGAAGAATCATCAAGCACGATGACCCTGAAATCGTAACGCAGAAGCTGGAACAACTTGGAAACACAAAAGGCTACTACATAAACGGCAAACCCATACCTCCCGACAAAATGCACATGTATTTAAGCCTAAATCCGAAATCAACGCTAAAGGGGTTCAAAAAGTTCACGAGTGAGTGCATGCAGAGAGTTTACGAAATAGCGGTAAACCCAGAGCAATTCGAGCTATTCAGAAGGATCGACACTTGGCTATTCTCATCTGTGCATAGATCCCAATCAAGAACCGTTTACTGGCTATTGGACATCGATCACAAGAACGAGGACACTTTTGACAAGGTTCACGATAAGCTGAGCAATCACATAGTCGCAAACATCGAAACGAAAGGAGGTTTTCATATTGTTGTTAAAGCTAACAAAGAAACGGGAAAAATAATTTTCACGCAAATGAAAGGAAAGCTGGAGGATTTGGAGGTACATAAGCATTGCCAAGTCGCATTGCCTGGTACGTATCAAGCTGGATTTAGGGTGTATTGGTGGAAGAACGAGTAGGAGGTGATAGTATGCACGTGTTTAAAAGAACCTCAAAAATCCAAACGATCCTGACGGATGAGGATATTCAGGACGTGCAGTTTGCCATAAACGACGCTGGAAGACTGTGCATAAGAATCGTTAAGAACGAAAAAGAGGACTTGATGATCGTCCTAACAAATTTACAGACGAGAAAGCTGACATACTTCCTTGAAAAGGCTAAAAATGCGGTGTGGTGATGGGGATGATCATGATCAACAAGAGGGAACTATCTAAGGAGATAAAAAGGTTGAAGGAAGAACTATCAGCCATAGACGATAAAAATAGAAAAATCTGCAAACTGGAGGATAAAATAAACGAACGCATAGGGAAGCTACACGAAGAAATACATAACTTCTACAAGGATTTACTCCACATGTTCCTAGAGTATGGGCTGGATTATCAGGAATGCCTGCATCTGGTTATGGCAACATCAGCGATATTGCTGAGGCTGTTAATAAGTGCTGAGGACGATGCGATTGCCGTAGTTCAGAAAAGTGCCGTAGAAACTATAAAGGAAGTGCTGAGGGACAAGGAAAGCAAGCAGAGGAGTTATGGTTGATATAATCAGGAAGATAAGGGATATATGTGAAAGTTCATCCCTCCCTACCTACGTGTTTTTCTCAGGGGGAAAGGACAGTTTAGCAAGCCTGCTTCTTACATGGCTAGCCGACGTTAACTTCAAAGTAGTCTTTGCGGTTATGCCCGATAACACCCATCCCCTGTGCATAGAATACATCGAGAAAATCTGCGAGGAGCATGGAGCAGACCTTATAATGCTTGAACGCCTGAAATACGGGAACTTCTGGAAGTGCATGGAGAAATGGGGTCTTCCTCATCCCCATAACCTTTGGTGCTGGAGAACCTTCAAACAAGAAGTCTTCAAGACTCTTGAGCCTTGCATAAAAATTGTAGGTATAAGGAAATCGGAAACGAAGGCTAGGCTTTGGAGATATGAAAGCGATGTCGTGAACAGGGGAAATGAGGGAATATGCATTTACCCCATCCTGAATTGGTCAACCGAGAAGACTCTTAGCTTCGTAAGGAAGATGAAAGTTCCTCTAAACCCTTGCTACGAATTCGCAAAGGACGGCTTGTCATGCGTGTTCTGTCCCAAAAGAACCGTAGATAAGATAAAAGCCATAATGACAGCTCCTCAGTGCAAATATTTCCAAGAAAGGATTATCGAGGTACTGCAAAAAATTAAAGCAACATCGAACTATGCTATATCTACTAAGAGAAGGTGGTTGAAGTGGAAAGACCAAACACGTCTTGTCTGAGAAAGCATCTAGCCAATCTATCCATAAACCTCTACGAGATGATAACGCAGTGCAAAAGAGAGGATGTAAGGAGAAAGTTAGCCGAGTGCAAGCTGATAATCGATGCCCTCTTCAGGAAAATGATTAAAGGAGAAGCTACCTCCGATGAAATCCTGAATACGGTCAGAACAATAAGGCACAAGGTGGATGATATCTTTATGAGAAACCTCTACGAATTTGAAATATATACGGTGGATGAATTTAGGGAATTCCTCGGCAACACTATGGCGATAGAGCTTCACGATATAGACGCTATGGAAATAAAGAAGAAGAAAGAAGATGAAGAATAAAAAACCCCCGATAGCGGTTGTGTTTGCGGCATCCGAAACACAAAGGAATTACGAGGAGGAATTTGACAAGCTTCTGAAGGAGGCTAAGAAGGAATACAACCCCTGTGAGCGTTGTGATTAATGGGTAAGAGAACTCTCAACGAGAGAAGGACAAACCTTAGAATGCAAGACCTCAGGGATATCAGGGGAGGTCGCTTCTACTGCAACCTCTGCGAGAGAACTATAAGGGCAAAGTCTATCAAAGAAGTCATAGAACACATCAACAAGCATTTCGAGAAAGGGGAGAAGGTAGTTAAAGTCCTTAATGAGGTGTTCGGTCTAAACATAGTTCAGATTCCCGTGAGGGAGAAGATAGCGAGAGTAGCCATAAAGACTCCCAAGCTGAGAAGAGCCGTGTGGATGTCCTTAGAACTCATGAGACTGGGCGTGATAAAATGCCCAGAATACAAGAAGCTACTTGAAGCTCAGCGTGAGTATATTGAATAGGTAAATACTTCTTTTGTTAGGGATTTTCGCTAAGATTACTCTAGAACCTCTGCTAATCCTACTATAAGCCCTGCCAAGAACCCTACAGCAGCACCCAAGTTTGCTGAAACCCCTGTTATGTATAAGTCGCCTATTGCTCCAACCACGTACCCTAGAATTCCCAAGAAAGTACCTACTCCGAATCCTTTTACTCCACCTTTAACGAGTTTGCTTGTGTCCATAGGTCTGAAAATTAATTTCCTAGTATTTAAGCGTTACTTTAACGACTGTGAAACATAGCTCAAGAAGTCCTCAAACTTCATCCCGTCTTTATGATTAATCTCAATCGTTTCGAATATGCCAGAGAGTATACTCCAGAGCTGAATTATGTGGTAGAACCTCCATCCGATTCTCCTGAACTTAACCGCAAGATATACAAACGTTACCTCCTTGCTCGGGTCTGGATTGTGCCTGTAGTAAAGATCAACGAGACGCCTAATCTCAAACCTTGAGATTCTCAGCTTCTCATATTTTGTATACTTAACCTGAAAGACGAATGCTTTACCCTTGTAAAGCGAAAGAACATCGCCAGCACCTCTGCTACCTCTAACCCTGAATGCGTTAAATCCTTTCTTTCTGAGAATCTTTCTAAGCTCCCTCTCTACGTTTGCTCCCTTCCTCGCTGGATTCATCTTTCTTAGCCCTCTCTATGAGTGCAATCTCTTTACTCCAGCATCTGGGACACCTTACCCTGAAGGTCTGACCGCATTCCCTGCACTTAACCAAGTCAAGAACCTCAAGCCTAACAGGCTTAACGTCCTCAATCTTACCGCTCAGGCAATCCAGAGCCATCTCGATCAATTTGTCTAAGCTAACGCCTAGCCTTTTCCTCAAGCTTGCGGAAATCTCCCTATACTCGTCCCTTATCTCTGCGGTGATTTTGTAAACCATTATACCACGAACGGTTCAATTTCCCTTACCTTGTTCAGCAAATAATTTAAAGCTTCCTCATAATCCTTAGCCTTATGTTGCCTCCTCAACTTCAGGAAGAACTTTTGCCATGCCTCATAGGTCTCCCATGAACATCTTATATAAATTACCGTTGCTTTCCTGCTTGCACGCTTTCCCGCAATCATTCCTTTAAATACCTATGTCTTGGTTGCCTTTTATAGGTGGTAAAAATGGCAAGGATATTGGATGTACATCCAATTGAGTTTGAACATACTGGTACTCTATCTGCTGGATCTGATTGGATACCAGAGGCTGTAGAGACGGATACAGACACAGTTATGGAAGTATTCAGGATGGAAATCTTCCCACCTGTAGATTCGACAGTATCTCCACCTAAGAGAGAGGAAATAAGAGAAGTCAGGATAAGAATTAACAACGATGATTACAAATACATAGCTGCTAACGAGTTGATGTTCCCACCCGCTACAGGAGCTTACCCTGTAACGGCTGTGGATTTAGGTGATCCAATACTCCTTGAAGGTAGGCGTGGTATCTATAATCCATGTCCAAAGGTAGGACCAAGAAGTACTTTGACTGTAAGAGTAGTCGCTAAGGAAGAGATATCTAACCCATTCAAGATAAGGCTATGGGTAGTCGAGGTTAAAGGTGAGGATACTCTTGCAGATGCTTTAAAGGCAAGAGGTGTTTTAACACCTGACGGAAAGGTAGATCAAAGCTTCACTTTGGTTGATACAGAGAGAAAACTCGTTAAGAGGGCTGAGAAGACGGTTGACTTAAGCTTAAAGAAGTTCCCAGAATTGCACGGTGGTCCAGAAGCAAGCAAACCTAGAGTAATGCCATTCATAACGTGGGCAACTAACGCTAAGGCTACAACAGTAAACACGGAGTACATATTCAGCAGGGTTGACGGAAGGGTAGATTACGACTTCATGAACCTGTACTTCAACTACAACGAGAACGAGGCGTTGGTAATCAAGCAGTTAGGTGTGTTATCACACGATAACCTAAAGTACGTTAGAGTGTTCGTGAGTGAGAGAACCAAGAACCCCTGGTTACCAGCTTCACCTGACCAAAACATAGCTCCAATGCCTTTAGCACAAACAACCGATGTAACTGTATACCAAGGTCCTAAGAGATTAGAGAGACCCTACGTAATTTGGAAGGCTAAGGGATACGTCAGCATGATAGATAACGGTACAAGCATATCTGCTGAAGGCGTAAAAGTAGCAGTCTGGGGTACAAAGTTCGAGTTTTAAAATACAAATACCTTCCCTTCATAATTTATTTTATTGGAGCAATGATCAGAGAAACATACGTCCTGCCTAGAGCGAATATTAGCGATACGCAACCCTTCTCACTAATTATAAACGTCGGAAGGGGAATAGGAGAGTATGCTCGCTCTGTTTACCTAAAGGTTTGGACTTACAAATTCACAGCACCTCCTAACTTAGGATACGGTCAAATTCCCAACGAAACTCTAAACATAGAGGTTGACGGTGAAACGATAGCAACGGGCTTAGGTGATGGAACTGAAGGAAAGCTCGTTTACGATTCAACTGTTAACCAACTGAGATCCCCTGGTAGGCACGAAATAAAATTTTCATTATCCTCTGGAACTGGAGCAATAGTAGCAGTAGTTATGGTGGTGTATTAAGATGCCCTACGAGATAATAAATCCCGCAAAGGCTGGAGCTTTGTATCCACCTGAGACTCTACTTGAAAGCACGGTTGTAGATGAAATACCTCCAGCTGGTAAAACCATATACGACTACAGGGGTTTTGCCCCCGATAGGTGGATAGTAACCCAAAGCGTAAACACTGCAAGAAACGATAAGGTTTCTATAAGACTTTACGTTGACGGTGAGGCTTTATCCGAGCTTAACTGCGGAGCAAGAAAGAGCATCGATGAGGTTGACGATACTTATAAGGTAGTCGCTACTGAAAGCCTCCAGTTAGTCGCAACCGCAACGGCATCCGTTACAAACTTCCCAATAAGGCTTAAACTAACCGTTGATTACCCTACAATTGCTAAGAAGCTCGCATACGGAATAGACCTAACTGGGGAGGAAATGGCTCTCATGGCTAAATATCAAACCTCAGCAAAGGAATTAACGACAATCTACAAGGAGTTAGAAGGAGTTAGGCGTGAAATATCGTACAAGGAGGAAAGCCAAATATTTACGCTTTCGGCTGGTGAGAAGGAGGTTGATGCGGGTAATATACCCGTTCCTAACGGCTACGTCGCAAGACTCAGGGAGATTAGAGTTGACAGACCTACCTATACGGATATTTACCTTTCAATAAGGAGAGACGCTCAAGATGAATACATGAAGCTTAACACTTACGCAATGCCTTTAGGAGCAACCGAGAAGGTAAACGTCCCAGCAGTAGATGAGATTTCCTTCATGATAGTTACTACCGCCGAGAAGACCGAAGATGTAAACATTCCCCTGACTTACAAGTGGAGCATGCATAAGATAAGCGTGTTAGAAAAGCTAAGATGGGGCTTAGAGCTTGACGGTAATGAGATAGCGGCTAAGGAGGATATCGAGAAAAAGTACAATGTTAGCCTCGATGAACTGGTCAAAGTTGGCATACTCTGATGGGGGTTATACACTTCCACTACCACTACAGGAAGGACGTTCCAGCAGAGATAGCTGAGCAAGCCATAACTCTAGCCCCGAGACAGAAGATAAAATTAACGAGAAGAATTCTTGAGGAAGGAAAGATAGACAGGATAAGAGTGTTCAAGCCTTCTGGTCAGAAATTAACATGCCCTATAAGGGTGTTTCACAACGGGGTTCAAATCCTGCCAGATCGTGGATATTACTTTCTTGAGGATCAGAGCGAAACGATACCGATAGGCAGAGATTGCTTAAAAGGGGAGGGGATAACAGTGGAGGCTTCAAACTTCGATGAATACAACGAAAGGAGCATAGGCGTTGATGTTATAATAGTTCCGAAACCTAAGAAGGAATAATGCAGTTCACAATCTCTGAGGAGGCAACCGAGAAGGTAGAAGCTGGAGTAGCCGATTTCGGAAGGATAGTCGAGGTTATGCCAGTTTCTATACCATTACCTTACATCCCTGGTAGAAGGAGAGGATACGTCAAACTTTTCGTTGCCGATGAAGTTACCGTTGCACCAGAGGGAACGCTACCCTTATACATTCGCAACCCGTTTCCAGACTCATGCTACCTCTTCAAAGACGTTCACGTAACTACGGATGCAAACATCCTTTTCGCAGTTGGAATAGACTACTACGACGTTGAGATTGACGAATGGACGCTGGTAACTCCTCCTCACAGGGCATACCAGAAGTATTACAGACCTTTCCCCGAAGGAATACCAATCAGGGGAATAACCGAAACCGAGTACGACATGATCAGGGTTAACATCTCAAACTTCGACAAGACAAATACGAGAACATTCCAAATAAGCCTTACTGGAGTGGTAGCGTTTGGTGTGAAGTGGAGATGAAGGTTGAGGTTAGAATCTCAGGCAGACACTGGCACATCCTGACGTCTGGAGGTATGTATGTTTACCCTGAGGATAGGGCAAAGAAGATAGTCGATAGGCTGAAGAAAAAAGGTTACGAGGTTGAGATCAAAAAATGAGGGTATTGCTGGCTGACTGCAACACAACGGATCTGGCAAACTGGACACCTACTGGAGACGCTAGACTAGACAGCGATTTAACAAATAGGGTGGAGGGAGACGCAAGCATAACGCTTACAAAAGAGGATATTCTGCACAACTACTTCGGCATGAGAAAATACGTTAGCACATTCTCCCTTAGAGAGAATTCAATTCACTTTTTTGCCCGAGTTAGCAAAAGCCTTATAACCGAAAGGAAGGTTACGGGACTTGAGTTCATAGTTTACGATTCGGATGAAAATTCGATAAGATGGGTTTACTCGCTTGCTTACCCAATAGAAATCTGGGACGTATATTCGTGCCATTACTACGCATACCTGAACTATCCTTACTACCCGACAGCCTACCCGCCTAACGTCATCCGTGATTACGCCTTCAACCCTGATGACTGCGTAAGCATAGAGGTAAGGTTCTACACACCAGACTCAAGCGTCATGATCCTGGATAAGTACATGGTTAACGTCGATTACATAACGCTTGACAGCGTCGGTACGTGGGAATCCAATCTCATACAACGCAGAAGATACGAGACCGTGAATTACTACGAGGATGAGAATAAATCCGTTACCGCTGGAACTTTGCTAGCCATACCCATAAACCCACCTACTGAGAAGGTTACGGCTTTCCTCGACATATCTGGGACAACAACCGTTAAAATCTACACAGCACCTGATTACGATGATTTAACCAAGCCGAGATTCTACGCTGGAGCTGAGAGCTTCAGCGACGAGAGTAAACCTCTGCTGATAGAATTTGTGCAAAACTACATAGGACTTTTATTCACGAACGACTGTACTATAAACAAGATCAAGGTTCAGGGGATAGTATGACAGAGGAATTCAAGGCAGTTGAGCAAACGAAATACCACGACAGCATATTCGGCTATTACGTAGAGATACCTCCACCTCCACCACCCCCTATACCTCCTACGTGGGTAAGGAGAACGCTAAAAGGATTCAGAGGTAGGATTCCGTATGGTGCTGTATCCGAAGTGCGATAAGAGGTTTGCGTATCTGAGGCATCCTAGACCCTGGAACATCATACCGAGCAAGTGCTTCCTCTCAATAGAGACGAGAGAAGAAGTTAAGCCTTACGGTGCTGAGGAAAAAACCAAATACCACGACAGCATATTTGGTTATAAGATAGAATGACTACATACGATTCAGTTGTTCTGTACAGGGCTAACGTATGCGACGGGCAAGGCACGGCTAAGGGCATGGACTTAGCTTTAACTCACGACGGAAACATAAAGGAAACTCAGGAATTTCCTACATGGGGTAGTAATCGTGCGAGAGATGCTCTCTTCACTTGGGCTGGAAAGCTTCCTTATTACACTGAGGTATCAGAGCTTGCTGGTGTTGCGAGATGTAGGGAGTCGGGAACTCAATGCCAAATAAACAGAAGGCAGATGCTCCTCCTTCAAGCGTTAGATCCTGATGTTAAGTTCTACTACACCTACAGCGATGTTGAAGTCCCTACGCCTGAGCTTGCTGGAAACGGTGTTTATTATGATGACACTGAGGCTAAGCTTACCGTACCTGTAGATGAGGATTCTCTGGTAGTAGTTCTTTACAATGCATCACCTAATCCTGAGCATAACTCAAGAATTTTCAACCTGAAGGTGAAGGTTAACGGAAGCTTGACAAGCGTATACTCTAGAATGTGGATGAACCGAGCAGAACCCAACTGGATACCCTTCCTTTACACGTTTGAAGCATCCCCAGGGACTTACGAGATTCAGGGAGCTTTCGCTGTGGATAACGGGGGAGTGGTTACAAGCATAAAGAAGAGATGGCTCATCGCAATGGTGTTTCCCCTGAGCCTTAAGTTTGACTACTGGTATCTGAATGATTCTGCAGCTTTTGAGGTTTGTCATTGTGGTAGCGGGTCTTATTCGGGAACTTGTACATGTGAGGGATCTATTTGGGAAACTACTTTCAAACCGTCTGCTACTTCAGATACTATTATTCTTTCGACAGCTGTTAATTACGGAGGAGGAGATCCATCGAGAGTAGATATCCATTACTTCATCTGGAAATTATACATAGACGGTAGCAATATTGGTGTTACCAACGCCACTTCATCAATTTATACCGACCCTGGATATAACTATGCAATTACGGGTACTATGCTTTACGCAACCACGTTAGACCCTACTGATCACTCAATTAAGTTCCGCTGTTATATGCATGCATACTATAGTTATGCACTTGCTTATCTTTACTGTGGGTCACGTCAAGCCGTAATTCTCGCTTTCCACAAAGAATGACCCTGCTAAAGCACGACATAGCCCTGGTTTACAAAAGAGAAACGGTAACGCCAATATCTATAGGCACGGCTAACATATTCCTGAGCGAGGAGAGCAGGATTCACGACTCATGCGTTGCGAGAAGGGATATAATACCCGTTTACAAAAGAGAAATGATAAAGAGAGCAAGGGCATTGCAGAGGTATCCGATGGTCGACTACGCAAGAACACACGGAGACATCTTCAGCAGGGACGTAGGAATAATCCCGAAGGGATTTACGGCTAACGAATACCTTTTCAGAAGACCCATAGATATAACGGAGCAATCTGGAACTGGAATAGATCTAACCGACTATCAGGTTAAGATAATCTTAGACTCAACTAATTTCGATTTCTCACATCTCTATAGAGATGACGGTATGGATATAGCCGTAGGAGACGGAGAGGGTAACCTCTACCCTACTTACATCGAGGAGATGGATCTGGACAATCAAAAGGCTACTTTATGGGTAAAAGTCCCTGAAATTCCCGCAGACCAAACCATAACCCTTTACCTATACTACGGCAATCCAGATGCCCCAAACATAAGCGATCCCTACTCTACTTTCGTATTCTTCGACGAATTTATAGCTCTCGATCCTGAAATCTGGGAGATAGATTCTTCGAACTACATCGTCTCTATGGGAACGGTAAGGTTTAATTCCGGAGGGGCTTCGCTCAAGAATCCTTTAGCCGAAGGTTACGAGTGGAGGAAGATAGTCGAGGTTAAGCTTGCGTATATGGATGTTGCCGACGCATACTCTGGAGCTGTAGTCATAGCAAGCTCTCCTCACGTTCAGGCAAATAATGCTGGTTCTGACGCTTTAATCATGGCTTTCAGGCTGAAAAATCAGACAAAACTTTACTGGTGGGTTGCAGACGGAACTGAACCCAGCTACAACATAAAGGATGCTGAGGAAGTCCAAGACACGGAGAACGGTCAGTGGTACATAATAGGATTGGTTTACGATCATACAAACGCTCACATATACGTTAACGGAACTCAGGTTAAGAGCAACGTCGGGCATGTCTTCCAGAAAGACCTGAGATACATAACTATTGGCTATTACACGGGCTACGATGTTAATATACAGGACACGATATACGATTGGGTAAGGGTTAGGAGAACCGTCCTGCCTAATGCCGAGCCGAGCGTTAGCGTGGGGAGTGAGGAGATATGGTAACGTATGATACAGTTTGCTTTTACAGAGCTGAGATATCAGGAGACTATCACGGAGGAAAGCTAGGCATAAGTGTAAACTCGGACATAAAGGAGGAAAGTATCGCTTCTTTTCCTTGCATAATTAACAGTTATTGGATATATAGGGATGCCATGACCGCATGGGCTGGTAAAGCCCCAGCTTATAATGAGATGACGGAGCTTTCTGGTGTTGCGGCATCAGTAGAACCAGGTTCACAAATAACTATAAACAAGAGGCAATTCGTAGCCTTCCAAGCCTACGACCCTGACATTCAAATAAAGTACCGCTACTCCGACACTCCAGTTGACACTGGAGAGCCTACTCAATCTGGAAAGTGGTACGAAGATACCGAGAGCAAAATTACCCTGACGGTTGATGAAGATTCTCTGGTAATCGTTTGGTATCAGGCTCTGCCCGATCCCAACAACAACGACAAAACGAACATAATAAGGATAAAGGTCAATGAAGGAGTTACCAACACATACAGCCAGATGTATCTGCCTAGAAACGGAGAAGAGTCGTGGCACGGATTACCTTATTTCTTTGAGGCAGCACCAGGGACTTATGAGATTCAAGGAGTGTTCAACCTGAATACTACGGGATACTACCACAGCATAAAGAAGAGGAACTTGGTAGCCGTAGCAATTCCCCTAGATTACAACTTTGACTACATCTATGCGAATAATGTTGTTACAAGGACTTCTAGTTCCGCAAGTATATATTCAGCTGGCTGTTATAATTATGGGGTTGATGATGATTGTGTAGTGTTAAACACAAATGTTACTCTACCATCAGACGCTACTATGATTATCATAGGTCATTTCAGACCGTATTTGTCTGAAAGTAATAACTGTTATGATTATTACAGAGTTAAAAACTTTCTTGAGATCGACGGTACGAGATATAGTGTTGTAGCAAATTATACAGCAAATCACAGGACCTACTTGAATGACTCATCTTACCTTCTGTATGCAACAGATCTAGATGCTGGAACTCATAACATAAAGTTCGGATTAGACTACGCAAATTTTCACTGTTCTTGTGGTGGCTGGGCTACCAGAAATTATCGCATTGTTTCTACTCAAGAATCATACTGCGTCTTATTCCTCTACAAGTCATGAGGGACATAAAGGTAATCTTCAGAAGGGAGATAACGAGAAGTATAACCAGAGGCACTGTCTTCTATGGCTCACACGATTTTCCTTACTATGCCGATCTCTCCCATCCATCCGTTATAGTGCCAGACATAAGAGTTCTTGACAAAAGACCCAGAAAAATTAAGTCTTTGATAGCGAGGTTAAAGTTGCGTCATCAATCCTACTGATCCAGACCTTCCCGTCGCACACGATAAAAACGACGTAATCCCCTGGTTTCAACCCCAGCTTATCCCTAACTCCTTTCGGTATGGTAACCTGACCTTTCCTGCTGATCCTAGAAACGGGTAACCTAGTTGACATTCTTTACTTTCCTAAGTGCTTTATAAGCATAAAACCATTGCGAACCTATGGCGAAGCGGTTAGTAACGGTTGACACAGACACGAAGGTTCTTGAAGGAGTAAGCGATCCTGTGCATTCTGGTAGCCTTACGGTAGAAGCTGTGCATCCTTACATAATTCTATCCGACACGACAACTCCAGCCAAGAAACTAAGGCTACGATACGACAGCTATTCGGGTCAATTCGAGATAAGAAACATAACAGATGACATAGTTGCGTTACAATTGGCTACGGAGGTTTCTGGCATAACGAGAATTGTCGGGACTAACCTGAGCGTCTACAACGAAACTCCGCAGCTTGAGCTTTACGATAGGACCGCTGGAGGTAAGAGGGTTGTTATGGAAAATAATCTAACCGAGAATGCCCTCATCCTTACCAACATAACCGACGGTATCATACTCGACCAGATAGACCTTTCAACTGGATTTAAGAAGCTAGATTTGACCGTTGAGAAGGACACTCCTAAGGTTAACCTGAAGGACACGGCTACAGGCGGAAAGGAGTACAGGATTTACTCTCAAGGCGGAAATCTGTATATTTACGATCAAACCGCTGGTAAGACGGTTATAAAATACCCGCATGTCGAACTCCATGAGATGTGGATGACCTCCTCTGCAACAAGCGAAACGGGTACTTCTTATGTTACCGCTCTACCAGCTAGAGACTGGAATTTCCACAACGTTAGAGATTACATCACCTTAGTTATGTGGGGTATTGTTTACAAGAGCGATGGTGCTGGAGGAATAAGGCTCTATAATGCTACCGATGGAGTTACAATTGATGAAAAAACTGTTGATGCTGCAACTGGTGTTACTCAGGAATATAGGGATATAACGGCAACTATGAAGGGTTACACTTCAAGCAAAACGCTTAACACGCAAATCAAAGGAGACGGTACAAACGCTTTCACTGTCTACTACTCATGGCTTGAGATTATATTAGGATACCCTCCATAAGGTGAGTTAAGATGCCAACTTCAAAAGAGCTAAAAATAACCTATACGGTCGATAAGGAGAACGTGGAGAAAGTTAAGCAAATATACGGTGCTTCTGATGACCGAATCGTTATAAAGGGAGAGGAGAAGCCTGAGGCTGAAGCTAAAGAGGAGAAATCCGAACCGAAAAAGGAAAGCACAGTTGAGAAGGTGAAAAGGAGGTTCGGGAGGCTTAGGAAGAAATAATGCCTGAGCTTGAGCTTGGTGTTACGGAAAGAATCAGAGACATTATAAGAAGGGTTAAGGAAAAGCTACTCGCAATAATAAAGAGGTTTATCGACTTTGTAAGAAGCTTGACTCGCAGATTCACTTCCGATATGAGAGCAACCTATGAGAGGTTGTATGAAAAATGGAGTACGCTTTAACCTTGGCAAGAAAGGAGCTGGATGAAGTTGTAAGATATGCTGACTATCACGCTACTGCTCTTTCTGCTGAGATAGATAGGTACGTCAAGATGGCTGAGGATGTTCTTAGAAAACCTGAGGCATACTTCTACGTCCTTTCATTAGCCGAGCGTGAGAAAATACCGCCCCCTCCTCCTCCGAAGGCAGGTGATGTTGCTAAGGCACTTGAAGAAACCCTCAGAATAATAGAAGAACAGGAGGCTAGGCTGGGTAGAAGACTTACGGCTGAGGAGATTAGAGCGATTTTTAAGAAAGGAAAAATCCCATACATAAGGGGTTTGAGAAGAGTAATCCCTATCGCAGCTAGGATGCCTCCCAGGCTTAGAGCCACCATAATAAGATGGGCTATCCCCTTAGGAGTTGCATTCGACTACATATTCATAGTACTCTGGATAATTTTCCTTATTCAGTGGATCAGAGATACTGGTGTGCAAGCCAAAACAAATGTCATTATGAGCAAAAGGTTTGAGTGGGAGAAGAACCGAGACATTATATATGCTCTGAATACAAAAAAGGACGTTATTAATGACGCACTGAGTGGTCTTTCTTATAGAATTAAAGATATGCAACCAGAGGTTGCCTTATCTGAGCTTAACAGAATAAAATCGGACATAAGATCTCTCAGAAGTGATGTTGAGGCTAACAAAGATAAGCTTCAGGAAGTCGGGGTTTACGACATCTGGTCAAGTATTGTGGATACTATGGAAGCAAATGCTAACCAGCTTGAGACTCAAATCTTAGCCTTACAAAAGGTAAAAAGAGAGCATTATCAGGAGAAGTTAACTGAAGCTAAGAAATATGAAGCTACTGCTGAATCTTTAGCTAAGCAGATTGCTGCATGGGAGAGTCGCATTAAGGAGATAGACAGAGAGATTTCAGATAAAAGAGCTAAAATTAGCACGCTTAGGTCTGAAGTAGAGACCCTAAAGAGCGATATAAGGAGACTTGAGGATGAGAAGAAGAGGCTTGAAGATGAAAGATCCAAAGTCGTTCTCGAAAAGGAGAGATTGCATAGAGAGATGGCAGAAGCACAACGCAGAGAAGATTGGGCTAGAGTTAGCGAGATCAGAGGGAGATTGGAGTTATTAGACGAACAGGAGAGGAGGCTTACAAGCAAGATTATGGAAATTGCGGACAAAATAGATAGTAAGAAAAAAGAGATGGGGAGAAAGGAAAGTGAGATTAGCTATCTTGAGGGAGATATAAGGTCTTTGGAATCGGAAAAGAAGAGATTGCAGGCTAACGTAAATGCGAACAAGCCGAGACTTGAGGAAGCTAGAGCAAAAGCTGAAGTAAGCAAAGCTATAGCGGAATCGGTTGAGGAAGCATGGAAGGATGTAGGGTCTGGTTATCTGACGACTTATGAGACTCACAGAAGAACGCTGATTACCGAAGCTAAAAGAACACAAAGAGAATTAGAGAGCGAGGGTGCAAAAATACCCTCAATCACTCCTTTCTAGCTCTCTAGCAGAATTCTCCTAGCCATTTCTGCGTAATACTCCTTGCTCCTTTCTGGTTTCACTAACACACCTATTCCCCTGATATCCACAGCATCCGTTTCTAGGAAAACCCTGTAATACTTGAGCTTGTTTCTGGTATCTTTCCCGAGAGATCTGAATATTCGCCTTAAGTAGTCAAGCCCTAGCTTCCTGACCTCTGGAGTCTCCAGTTCTTTCTTAAACCATATTCTCGTCAGGACGTACTTTATCGCTGGTATGCCTATCCTTAAGACCTTGCTTCCTCTCTCCTTGTTGCTTGCATCCACTATGTAGCACCTGTATCCTAATGCTAGGTGGAAGAGCAAATCTGCATCGAGCCTGCTGAATATTTTGTCCCATGCCTTCGACTCTATGTGGCTGCTTTCTATCCTGATGATTACTGGGTTAAAATCCTTTAGCAGAGGCAGTAGCTCTAGCCCAGTCGTGAGATTAATATACACTCTGACCTTACGCATTTTCTCACCCCCTTCTTTCCCCTGATATGCTTCATCTGCGTTTTGAAAATCCTGTATCTAAGTTGGTTAAGCAAATGCTTCTCGTAGCTGTTGAGCGTTACCTCTGGAACGTTTATCCTCTTCGCCTTCTCAGGGAAGTACTTTCTGAATAGCCACATGTAGATCCTTGCCCATTCATCCCTGAGAGGCTGAGACATGCTTGCTGTGTGCAGGTAGATAAGTGCTTCGAACTCCGTAGCTTTTTGCTCCTTTATGCAATCTAGCGAATGGAGTATTCTTAATGGCAGAGCCATATCCTTGAGCTTCTCTGGTACTATGTTCCATCTAGGATCTACGACTATCGGTGCTTTCAATGCGTACTCAAGTACCTTCTCGAACTCACTTCTTTTCATCTTTATCCCCTCCTACTTTTCTTAGCAGTTCCCGAGCTGCTTTCCAACCTGAGTAGTCATCAAGCTCTTCTAGGGAAGCTCCTCTCTGCACTTTCCTCTCTAGTTTTTCAAATGAGCCGTACTTCTCCTCGTATTCCCTGATAATCTCCCTTAACCTTCTTCTCAACTCCTCCCTCATTCTCACCACCTCCAGTAATAGCTATTGTTGTAAAGGTATTTATAATTTTCGATCCATAAATCCTATATGCCTGAGGATGAGTACGAAAGGCTTTACCGAGAATTCATGAGAGAATGGCTACAAGACTGTGTATCTGCATCATCCGATCCTGAGCCTATACAAGCCCCAGATCTCAGCAGATGGATACCTGAGGTGAAGGAAATGGAGAAGAGGAGAATGGCTAATAAGATAAAGAAGTCTCCTTTAGCTGTAGGTGATGTTGAATACTTCGAGGATGATAACTTCAGAAGGGACTTCGGAATAGCATACAACAGCTTTTCTCAAGAAATAGAGGTAGGTTGTCATTCAAGATACCTTAACAGGCTTGGAATTGGCTTAGGGGAATTCAACAGACGTGTGAGGAATTCCTTAGAGAATGCTGGACTGATTCTAGGAACAGGATTCGACGGTTCTGGTCCTTACGAGATAACGCTGAAGCCTATAAGCTACGATAACTTCATAGAAACAAGCTTAAAGCTCATAAGTGTCATAAAGAAGTATAATCCCTTCATTTATTACAACAACAACGGCGAACAGGCTGGAAATCATTTGCACGTTAGCGTTCCCTTAGACAGCAAGCTTAAAGATTACAAGTATCATCACTCCTTCCCTAATAAACTGCTTGAGCATACGACCATTTTCTACAACAACCTAGTTGAATTACTGCCGATATTTGCCCCTTGGTTCACTATATGCTGCAAAGGAAAATACTACAGGTTCAGGAACACCATAGGAAGGTGGGCGAGAGTACCTCCCAGAATGTCCCCAGCGTCGATGAAGTTCTGGCATGAAAGAGAATACTGGAGCGTATCCCCTAACCTAAACAGGAAGAGAGTCTTAACCCTTGAGGTAAGGATAAACGAAGCACCTTTCGTGAAATCCCTGATACCCTGCTTGGCAATAGGAATACTAAGCGTAAAATACGGATGGAGCTTGAAGCTCGATCTCGACTTCAGGAGAAGCCTCTACACTTGGCTGGTCTACGATCCGAAGCCGCAGATATTCTTCGACTACTTAGAAGAGCCTAAAGATAAAGTGGTTAAGATACAGAAGTATGCGGAAAGAAATCCTTACAATCTAAAGAACGACACCCTGACTGGCATCTGGAGGCAGATATTCACCAAAGCACTAAAGTTATGCGAAAAAGATGACTTGCTATCTAAGCACATTCCAGTATTCGAGTTTGCACTTGATACAACAACCAGGGTAGAACACTACAAGTCTTTCACACCGCTAAGAACCTCTAACTTCATCATGAGGTTTGAAAAATCGTTCAGAAGGTGATCAAATTGGGATTGAAGGACATAATACATCACTATATTTGGGAGGAAGATGACGAAGAAAAGCTAAAGCAGGTATTGCAGGAATTAGGCTGGGAATTTCGTGGAGAAGAGGTTGATGACTACGGAAACAGTTATCTTGTTTTCAAGAAGGATAGAAAGTTACTGGTGATAAGCGATTCTGGGGACTTCATGATAGAGCGAGATGAAAATTATAAATAACCCTATAACAATAGCTATTACTGGAGGTGGTGAGGATGAACGACCTACTGGCTAAAAAAATAGAAGGCAAATTGGTAGGAGTTTCGCCAGAGATGTTCTACGAGTGGTTCATATACGCAGCAAAAACGGACTTAAACCAAGCACTAAAATTCGCAAAAGCTATGGGCAAGCGTAACTACGGTTTCAAGTCAATACACGACACAGTGAAAAAGTATCTAAAAGACTTGGAGAAACTATCGAAGGATGACCAGGTAACGGTTCTAGGGTTAGTTTGGATACTATTATCCAAGCGTAAGTATTACCTCGCCTACGATAGAATCTAGTAACAGCTATTACCATCATACCCTGGGGAATATACCTGTCGCAAATCACGGAAAGATTTATATACGATGAGTGCATGTTGCGACAGTTT
>Ga0190366_1000012_pt1 | contig 38131 bp, 43 predicted proteins | sample 487218910_MG_FD_169990 | JGI IMG/M metagenome (GOLD analysis project Ga0190366, IMG submission 169990) | Hydrothermal vent microbial mat bacterial communities from Southern Trench, Guaymas Basin, Mexico - 4872-18-9-10_MG | ecosystem: Environmental > Aquatic > Marine > Hydrothermal vents >...
TTCAGAAATAATACTCTCCATAACACCATTCTCTAGCTTCTCAAATCTACCACGAAGTCTACCGCTAAAATCAAACTTCCTATCCTTATCATATTCATCTAAAAACTCAACTAACCTATTAAAAGCATCTCTCCAACCCAAGTTCCCAACCAATAAACAAAAATAAAAGCTAAAAATACAAAAGTTAATTAAGTTATTGGATGAGTGGAACTCCCTGGGCTGACTTATAACCCGGGGAGGATGATGACCCCTAGCTTTAACGACAAAAAACTTTAGGTTTGATAAGTTATGTTTTCTGTTTTCTTTACTCACCCTAGCTCATATCGTAACTATCCTTTAGATTAGATACACTAGAATTAGAAGATTAGATAAAAGGGATACGTATACTTAGACCCTTTATTGTAATTTTAACTCTTTCAAAACCTCATTTGCGATAATTTTAATGGCATTTGATGAGGGCGAGTCTGGATATTTAATTAGAACTGGTGTCATTTCCACGGTCGATTTAATTATATATTCATCGTATGGAATTTCGCCAAGTATTCTACTACTAAACTTTTTAGATAGCTCATGTAGTTTAGATATATCAATTGCTTGAATATCTGATCTATTCACCACAATTCCGCAGTTAACACCTAAATCTCTAGCTAAAGTTAATAATAGATTTAAGTCATGTAAACCTAATGGGGTCATTTCTGTTACAGCAACAGCATACTCTACTCTATATAATACACGGGATACCATAACTTGCGTTCCAGGGGCGGTATCAATAATTACAATATCATAATTATTAGTAGAGATCTCTTCATCTAGTCTCTCAAGTAATCTTTGAACAACTACCTGACTTCTAATTTCACCTGGATTTAATGCTCCAGTTAGAACCTTTATGTTATGTAAGTTGTGTCTATATATCTTGCCTAGCTCCCTATAACTTTCATTAATAGCCTTAGAAGGGCATACCAGTATACATGCTCCACATCCATTACATATTTCTTGAAATAAGGTTGGAGGCTTATCTCCTACCTGTATAATTGCATGCTCTAAACATACCTCTGCGCACTTTCCACAAAATATACACTTATCAAGTAATATCTTTGGGAGTAATATATGTGCTGAATCTCCGTCTAAATATCTGCCACCTAATAATATAGCAGCATTTGGACCATCTACATCTGCATCCACCAATAAAACACTATAACCCATATTACTATAGTATACTGCTAGATTTGTAGCTACAGTAGTTTTTCCTGTACCGCCTTTTCCTCCAGTAACTGCAATTATTTTCATAACTAAATCACCCAAGATTTAATGTAGACATAACTTTCGAGCCTATATCCCTAATTACCTTAGCAACTCGACTATCTCCATCAAACTCAAGAACTGTTTTTAAATGTGATAATGCATTTACAACCACTCTATCATAGGGTATTAACCCTAGTAAATCAATACCTTTCTCCTTAAGCCAATACTTAACTTTATCTGTAAAGCTAGTGGATATATCGTACTTGTTAATCACTACGCCCATTTGAACTTTAAAATGCTCAGCTACCTTAACTAGTCTATCTAAGTTATCAAGAGCGAATGGACTCGGTTCAGTAACTGCAATTAGATAATGTGTTCCTGTAATACTTGATACTACTGGACATCCAATTCCAGGTGCAGCATCTATAACTATCAACTTACTATTCGTCTTATATGCGTATTCTCTACCTAATGCTCTCGCTAAGTTAACTAAATTACCACTATTATGCTCTCCAACTCTCAATTCTCCAGTTATAATATAGATTCCATGTTTACTTCTCCGAACAAGAAGTTTACCTGTCTCTACAATCTTAATATCAATTGCATTATTAGGACATACTACTCTACACGCTCCACAACCCTCACATAAATGAACATTAAATTTTGGAGTAGGACTTGAGTGTTCAAGTGCATTGAATTTACAAGTCTCTATACATAGCCCACAGTTAGAACATTTTTCTTTATCAATAAACGCCTTACGGCTGCTCTTGATAGTCCTCTCATATATTACCTCACTTTCTCCAAAGTAGATATCTAAATTAGGAGCATCTACATCCGCATCTACCCCAACTAAATTAACTCCACATTCAACAAAAAAGTAGTATATCAAAGAGCTTGATAACGTAGTTTTTCCAACACCACCTTTTCCACTAGCTATAGCGATCTCTACAGCTGGCAATTTTTAGTCACTTCCACTAGAAGGAGACAAAATAAAAAATTCGGGGGGATAAAAAAGGGAATCTACTCTCTACCTAACATTTTCTTAAGCTCCCTAATTCTCTCCTCAACGCTCTTTAACTCTTCTTCTAAATCCCTCAAATCCTCTTCTAAGTCACGTTTATACTCTTCAAGCATTCTTAACTCCATCTCTGGAGTTGGAGGCGGTGGAGGCGGAAAGTAGTACATTGGTGGTGGATAATACTGAGGCTGTGATACCTGAGGCTGTTGTGTCTGTGTATATTGCTGTTGATATGGAGGCTGCGGAATAAATGGTGGAGGATAAAACATCCACATTCTCCTTAAGTACCTATATGGAAACACGATATTTCACCCGCACTTCATAAATAAATGTAATGCTGGGAATTTAAGTTGTGGTCTGCTTTAATGCTTTTCCAAAGCTCTCAAAAACACCTTTCCAAGCATCTATCACTGCTCTAAGTAGCTCAAGGTACATCATGTAATAGTATGGTAGTAGCATTGTTTGTAGGAATACTGGCATCATATAATATATGTCGAATGGTGTGTATCCATACCACCAGTATGGATACCAAACCCAAGACATATTAAGTCACCACCATCCTGGGATGTATGGGTAATAACTGTAGAACGGGAGGTAGAATGGGTAGTACATTGGATAGTAGAAGTATGGCATCATGTAGTACCATGGGTAGTACCATCTTAGTCCCCATGGCCAGCCAAATAGCCACCAACAAGATCCTCTACCAAATAACCATCCAGGTCTAAGCCATGGAGGTAAATAGCTAAATGGCCCCCTACCTGGCCAGGGGCCCCATCCTCCTCTCCATCCTCCACCGCCTCTCCATCCCCATCCCCATCTCCAACCCATATTATTTCACCTCCATAATTATTAGCATATGCACAAAAATATAAACTTTTTTCTAAGAATTAGCATGCATAATATATAACTCTTAGAGCGCTGATTTAATTGGCTCTAATTCCTCCTTATCTAGCAAGATAAATAGTCAGTAAACTCGAATTTTTACATAATTAACTAGAAAAAGGTTAATAGTATTATTTCATTTTTAGTGGTTTTGGCTAAAAATAAAGGGGCTTCCTAAAATAGCTCCAGACATAAATACCATATATAGTTAATAATTATATTATGATACATGCTGGTAGACCAGAGAAAGATAGGTATTATCTGGAAATTGCTCGAGCAGTTTCTTTAAGGTCTCCATGTTTAAGGGTTAAATATGGAGCTATAATTGTTAAAAGTGATGCAATAGTATCGACTGGTTATAATGGTCCAATTAGGGGTGGAGTGAACTGCTATGAAGTAGGATGCTTAAAAGATGTACTCAATTTACCACATGGTCGTGCATATGAATATTGTCCAGCTGTACATGCAGAAGAAAATGCGATTATCAACGCTGCTAGAACAGGCGCTAGTGTTCTTGGAGGAACATTATACTTATATGGAGTGGATGCGAAAACCGGTAAAATTGTTAAAAGCATTCCCTGTGATAGGTGTAAGAGAGCAATTATCAATGCTGGTATAGTAGCTGTAGTAATGATCGATGAAAATAGTAATATTGAAAGAATAGATGTTAAAGACTGGGTTAAGGAGGATACAGAGAATTATCTTTCAATGCTAAAGGATGCGCTAAACAAGAAGCAAGAAAAATAAATTACTTATATTCATTATAGATATTAAGTATATTCTTTATATGGAGATTTTATGCTTTTTTAATTAAATATAATTAAAGTTTATAAGTTACTATTCATAGACTTATTTAAGCGGTGTTTTTGTATTGAGGCATTTAGATAAAGGTTTTGTTGTTTGGTTAACCGGTTTACCTGGAAGTGGAAAAACGACGGTAGCTAAGCGCGTGGCTGATACCTTAAGAAGTGAGGGGTATAGAGTTGAGTTTCTTGATGGTGATTGGGTTCGTAAAACTATAAATGTTGGTGCCGGTTTTACGAAGGAGGAACGAAGAAACCACTTATTAAGAGTTGCTTGGATCTCTAGGTTGTTAGCTAGGAATGGTGTTATCGTATTATGTAGCTTTGTATCACCATATAGGGATGTTAGGGAAGAGATACGGAGAATAGTCGAAGAAGAAGTTCCCTTCTATGAGATTTATGTTAAGTGTAGTTTAGAGGAATGTATGAGAAGAGATCCTAAAGGACTATATAAAAAGGCTTTAAGAGGAGAAATTAAGCATATGACTGGCTTAGATGATCCGTATGAACCACCTGAAAATCCAATCTTAACCTTAGATACCGAGAATTGTTCCATAGAGGATAATGTAAATAAGCTGTTATCTCTTGTTAGAGAGTGTATTAAAGGGTGTTAGCCATGGTAAATAAACATAAATATACAACTGTCTCGATTCCAATTACCCTATACAATAGAATTAAGGAGCTTATAAAGGATACAGGGTTTTCGAGTGTTTCACAATATGTAACTTACGTTCTTAGGGAGGTTGTAGCTGCTCATGAAGCAGCAAAGTATGAGGAGCCATTTACAGAAGAGGATAAGAAGAAAATTTTAGATAGACTTAGGCGTTTAGGTTATATCTAGTTGGTGATTATTTATGGTATCAAGACCACATGGAAATAAGTTGGTAAATAGAGTTGCAAGTGAAAAAGTTAGGGAAAGAATTCTATCTAACACAAAAGATTTTATAAAGCTTAGTATCAACTTAAGCATGGCATCAGATATTGAAAATATCGCTTATGGAGCATATAGTCCTTTAGAGGGCTTTTTAGATAGTGAGGATTATGAATACGTACTAAATAGTATGCGTTTATCAAATGATATTCCCTGGACAATACCAATTATTCTCGATATAGATATGAAGCTCAGAAGCCAAATAAGCGTAGGTGATGAGCTCTTACTTTATTATAATGATATCCCAGTTGCACTTTTAGAGGTCTCAGATATGTATAAATGGGATAAATGGGAGTACGCAGAAAAAGTATATTCAACTAGAGATACTAAACATCCAGGTGTCTCAAGAACATTATCTCGAAATGATTTACTTATAGGAGGGAAAGTCTTGTTACTAAATAGTGTTCCATCAGAATTTGATAGGTATCTACTTAGACCAATTGAGACTAGAGTTCTATTTCGAGAGAAAGGTTGGAAAACTATTGTTGGTTTTCAAACTAGAAATGTACCACATTTAGGTCATGAATATATTCAGAAGGCCGCATTAACCTTTGCAGATGGCTTATTTATAAATCCATTAATCGGGTGGAAGAAAGTTGGCGACTTCAGAGATGAAGTTATAATCTCTGCATATGAGGCTTTAATAGAAAATTATTTTCCCAAAGATAGTGTTGTTTTCGCTATACTAAGAATGGAAATGAGGTATGCTGGACCTAGAGAAGCAATACACCATGCAATAGTGAGGAAAAATTATGGATGTACACACTTTATAGTTGGTAGGGACCATGCTGGAGTTGGAAATTACTACCCACCATATGCAGCTTGGGAGATCTTCGATGAATTTCCAGATCTAGGTATAACTCCACTTTTCATTAGAGAATCATTTTATTGTAGAAAATGTAGCGGTATGGTTAATGAAAAGATATGCCCACATAGTGAATCAGATAAGATAAAAATTAGTGGTACAATGATCAGACAAATGCTTTTAGAAGGAAGATATCCTCCTGAGTACATGATGAGAAGAGAAGTTGCAAGAGCTATACTAAAATTTGAAAATCCATTTATTAGGTGAAAAACTTGGAGAATATTGTCAAGTCATTTCTTAATTATCTACAGAATATAGATGCTGTATTAATAGTTCCACATTGGGATGCAGATGGTATTGCATCAGCTAGTATACTCCTCAATATACTTGATAACTATAAGTTGAATACCTATATATCAATTCCGAAACTGGGTTTCTACGAATATAAAGCTATAAATAAAAATGATGTATCCGCATATTCACCAGATACCATTATTTTAGTAGATTATGCATTATCTATAGGGGAAATTAGGAATTTAGAAAGGGAGTATGATATTAATGTATGTGTAATTGATCATCACGTTAACTCTTTACCAAGGGAAGTTAGATATGTAAATCCTTATGTTCATGGCTTATCACTATCAGATTATCCATCAAATACGTGGCTACTACATAAGCATTTTGATGTTCCACTTAATTTACAGGTATTGTTAGGATATTTTTGCGATTTAGGGCCTAAATATAAAATATTTAGAGAGTGGTTTAATATCAATAAATTTATAAGGAAAAAACACTGGTGTATCAATGATTTAATTGAGGCTAAAAATATTATTAACTCATGTTATCAGTTGAATAATCCAGATGCTATAAAGGAAGTCATACACTGGTTACGAAATGTTGAGAAGCTAAGTGATGTTATATTAAATCATGATCTTCGGAGTAACTATAGTTTAGTAAGTAAGGAGATTGAACGTATCATAAATAGTATTTCACCGGTTGAAGAAGGAAGTAACTATAGAGTCTACAAGATAAGAAGTAAATACCTAATTACATCTGACATCGGTAAGTTCCTTGCAGCTAAAAATATGGGTTACATAACTATAGTTATCTCTGAAGTTATTAATGGTCCAAAAAGTATTTATGTAAGAAGCTATGACTATAATCTTTCTAAATCAATTTTAAAACTTAAGGGTTTAGGGTATAATGTTGGTGGTAAAGAAAACGTTTTTTCTATCCAATTATCTAGTTTCTCACAAAAAGTATTGGATGATGTTATTAATTCATTAGAGGAGGCTGTAGAGAAATGAAAATGCTTATTATAGGATTAGATTCGACTCCTCCAAGTATATTATATGAAGGTTTAGGGCGTGAATTAGAAAATTTATCAAGTATAGTACATGAAGGATCTAGATATATATTAAGGTCTTCACATCCTCCAATAACAATTCCTGCATGGGCTGTAATGGTTACTGGAAAAACTCCTGGGGAACTTGGTCTATATGGCTTTAGACATAGAAAACCTGGAGATGTAAATGCATCATATATTGCTAGTTCAAAATCAATCAAGTATCCAGCTATTTGGGATGAGTTAGGTAGTCGAGGTTTAAGAAGTATAGTTATGAGCGTTCCACCATCATATCCTCCTAAGAGAGTAAATGGATACATGATAAGCTGTTTTATAACACCATCTACGGATGTATCATATACGTGGCCTATAACTCTAAAATTTGAGTTAGAAAGAAAGTTTGGTAAGTATATATTTGACGTTGTATATCGTTCTGAAGATAAAGATAGGATTATTAAGGAACTATGGAGTATGACTAATCAACACTTCGATATAATTAGCTATCTACTAGAAAAGAAGTGGGATTTCTTTATGTTCGTTGAGATTGGTGTTGATAGAGTACAGCATGCATTCTGGAAGTTTTATGATAAAAATCATCAGAAATATGAACCTGGAAATAAATATGAAAATGTAATTCCAGAGTACTACAAGTTGATAGATAAAAGAATAGGGGAGCTTCTCAATAAAATACCACGTGATACAGTAGTGATTATAGTTTCTGATCATGGGGCTAAGCCTATGAAAGGCGCTTTTTGCATAAATCAATGGCTTATTGAAGCTGGATACCTAAAGCTTAAGAAAGAGGTAGATAAACCTGGTATAGATTTAACTGCTGATATGATTGATTGGAGTAAGACGATTGCATGGGGATGGGGAGGATATTACTCAAGAATATTTATAAACTTAGAGGGGAGAGAGCCCAAGGGAATTGTAAAGCGGAGTAAGTATGAGAGAGTGATTGAGCAGCTGAAAAGTGATATTCTAAGTATTCGTGGACCAAATGGTGAAAGGTGGTTAAACATAGTTTATACTCCTGAGGAGCTCTATCCTGTAGCTACTGGAGATAAGCCAGATCTAATAGTCTATTTGGATGATCTTAGCTGGAGGGCAGCTGGAACATTAGGATGGCCATCAAAATACTTATCTGAAAATGATAGAGGCCCAGATGACGCTGTACATGATTGGTATGGAGTATTTACGGTATATGACCCAGAGAATAGAATTGAAAAAGGAGATTTAGGTCTCATAAATATTCACGAGGTAAAGGGTGTATTAATGAATCTTCTGTAAAGGTTATACGAAAAACTAGTTATTAGTTACTATTGTGTCTGAAGAATCAAGTGACTATATAGATCATAGAACCTTTTTCAGACGTTTCATAAATAAGGGTATAGTTAGAGTATTAGTAACTAAGCATGCTATAAATAGGTTGCGTGAGAGGGCCACTAGAGAGTATCCAAAAGCAACTCTAGAGCTTCTGCTAGATGTTATAAGGAATATCATTAGAGACGGATATTATAGACTCTTTACAGATCGGATAGTTATTTGGACAAAGAGATATGTACTTATATGTGAAATTATTGATGAGCATACAATTATCGTTAAAACTGTAATATCAAAAGTTGTTTTAAGAGATGAATTTAAGCGGTTGTTAACGAAAGGTAGAAGGGTATTTTGGAAGAAAATACATGTAGAATGTACTCATAATCATTTAAGAGGGTAGCATAGTAGTCTTTTACCATATGGAGTATCTAAACTAAAATTTCTAGAAATCTATTTTTTCGATGATATTGGTTCTAGAATAATTTACTTAAATTGTGTATGGATATTCATGGTTATCTGGTGAGTAGGTTGATGTCCAGGTCAGGATGTTTCATAGTTATTGCATTAATAGCTCTAATTTCCATCGGAACAGTAATTTTTGCATATAAGCCTACTATATATACTGACCATAATACTCCGGTAGCTGACAAAGAAATAAAGACATTTAACAGTATGGGAGAGTTCATAAAGTTTATTCGACAAATGCGTAATATAGCAAGTAAGGAAGGTATTCAAGTTCTTGGTCCTGAGATTGGTTTTCCCATTTCCAGATCTATACCGCCACCAGCAGTTACAGACATTTCTGGGGCGAAGACCGAAAGCCTATCTTATGGAAGTGATATAACATACTCTAAGACCAATGTACAAGTTGAGGGTGTTGACGAGCCAGATATTCTAAAGAATGATGGGAGATACCTATATTTAGTTAGGAATGGGCAGGTGTACATTGTAAATGCATATCCACCAGAAAACATAAAAGTAGTTAGCGAGTTAACTGTAAATGGGTCTCCAATAGGGATTTTCATTTATAATGATAAACTTATTGTATTCTCTGTCCAATATAGTATCTACAAGATGCTACCGTTAAGAGAATCTAACGTTGTAGAAAAACCTCAACCTCCTGTTATGGAGGCAAAACCTCGATATCCAAATACTACCATATATATATTTGATATTTCTAACCGCGAAGAGCCGAAGCTAAAAAATAAAGTTACTATTGATGGTGTTTATACTGCTGCTAGATTAATTGATAACTATGTCTATATGATCACTCAAGCAACATTATTTAATGAAACAGAAATTCCTAGGATAACATATAAAGGCATATTTACTGTTAATATAAAGAAGATTCATTACGTAGAGATTGCTGATTATATGTATAACCTGGTTATAGTAAGTTCATTAAACTTAGATAATGGAGAGTTTAACTACGAATCTTTCTTACTACCGGTATGTACTTCAACAATATATGTATCTAGGGATAACATCTATGTTACAGCATTTGATTGGGGACACATTAAGAATGGACAAGAGTATACAATAATTTACAGAATCCACATCGGAGATGGCAAGATTAGTGTTGACGCTTATGGCACTGTACCAGGAACAGTATTAAATCAATTCAGTATGGATGAATATAATGGTTACTTCAGAATAGCCACAACTGTACATTCTCTAACGGACTGGAGTGAAATGAGCAACAGCATATACATTCTAAATATGACTCTTGATATTGTAGGTAAATTAGAAAATATCGCGGTTGGAGAGAGAATTTATGCGGTTAGGTTTATGGGAGATTTAGGTTTCATCGTAACATACAGGATCATAGATCCACTATTTGTAATTGATCTACATGATCCAAGTAATCCACAGATAGTCGGTGAATTAAAGATTCCTGGTTTCTCATGCTACTTACATCCACTAGAAAACAACCTACTTATTGGAGTTGGAAGGGAAGCTGACGAATTGGGTAGAGTCATGGGTATTAAAATAAGCATATTTAACATTGAAAATGTAAGTAATCCTATTGAACTTGATAAAATAGTATTAGGAGAACATGGAGATACTCCTGTTCTATATGACCATAAAGCATTCCTATTCTACCCGGAGAAGAATCTAATATTTCTACCAGTTACAATATACAATATGAAAGTGGTGAATGAAGAAGAAAATGAAGAGAATGTCCTTATTAAGAGCTTCTGGCAAGGAATAGTATCAATATATGTAGGCTCAGATGGGCTAAAAATTATGGGTAACATTAGTCATATTAGACTTCTTAGTGAGGATCAAAGTAATAACTTAAAGTTTAATTATAACTACTATGTTGATAGATGTGCATATATAGGAAACTATCTATATGTTATGTCAAATACATATATGACTGTACATTCACTTGACAACTATGAATTAATAGCTGTAGTAAACCTTACGGGATAACCCTACAACCTTTTTATCTCTGACTCAATTAACAATCTATCTATTTCTCTTATTGCACTTTTAAGACCATAAATACTAACTCCTACCATAGGAACATTTAATCCTTCATAGTCTAGTCTTGTTCTTAACTCCTCCGTAAATATTCCCATATCTCTAACTCTCCTTTTACCAACAGTTACATACTTAACTGCACATGATGGCGAACCGTCTACCCCTAAAATAGCGACCACATAATAGCCATTTTCAAGTAAATCCATAATAAAGTGAACGACTTCACCAGCTATTTCTCGACATATACTCCTATAATTATCATTATCATAATGTGACTTACCAGCAGGTAATCTATAGACACCTTCATACCTAATCTCTGGGCATGGCATTTGAATAATATTGACCTCATTGTCTATGAGGTATTGAATTAATGGTTTAACAATAGCATTATATCTTTTCGCTAAACCTCTAGCTCTTAGTCCCTGAGCAAGAAGACAAAATGGAATAAAAATTACTTTCCTATTAATCACAACAATTTTACCTCCAAAAATTAATTAATTCACACTGTTAACAATAAATTTCCATAAAAATATTTCTAAAAATTCTTTTGCATATACGATTATTCCTCATAACTTTTCATTAAAATTTCTTTAATTGGAACTTCTATTGTTTCCTTTGCAGATTCAAATACTACACATGTTAAAGTTTTTTCAATACCTTCAACAAGCCTCAATTTATCTAAAACAAATTTACCAACCTCATCTACACTTCTAGCCTTAACTTTAATTAATATATCCCAATCACCAGATATGATATGTACCTCCTGTACACCAGGTAAATTAGCGATCTTCCTTGCTATTTCACGTTGAGAAATCAGCTTACCGTTTTTCATAATTTTATATCTAAATGATGCTAGGATGAACGCTGTAGTACTAAAGCCAATTTTCTTATAGTTCAATATTGCTTTATAACCCTGAATAATACCAGCTTTCTCAAGTTTACGTAACCTAGCATGTACAGTTGTTATAGGCGATTTTAATTTCCTAGATATCTCTTTCAATGATAGATTAGAATTTTTCTGTAAAATATCGAGTAACATTAAATCTTTTTCATCTAATCCTGACAACATATGTAATCAATTACAATAATTCAAGCAATATATACTTAAATTTTCATATTAAACAAATTACTAAGAATATACTTAATTAACAACTTAAATAGTATAATTTAGCGTAATTGTAGCTTTTTAAGGTAACCGGCCGAAGCTAACCGCTTTATTAGGACATACCTCGATACATTTAAAGCAAAGCCAACATTCATCTGGCAAAACCCAAATATCACTCTCAACAATATACCTTCTCCAATCTATATCTGCTGGGCAAATCTCTTGACATTTACAAACATCACACCTCTGACACTTATTAGGATCAACTTTAATACCATAGAGTCTTGTCTTTGAATATGCCTGAGCATAAGCACCTAAAACACATAAATGCCTACACCAAGCACGAGGAACCCAAATAAAAGCTAAAATAATAGATAGAATAGTATAGATTCTGCAGTATAAGATTAGGAAATCCCACTCCCAGAAAATCTCGATAGTACCTATAACAATTAGTAAGCCGAAGAAAATCTCCCATCTACGTCTCCTAAATACTTCTGGAATAGGTAATCTAGGGATCTTAACCTTACTCATCAACTCGTGGAAAATTGCATATGGACAAAACCATCCACAAGAAATCCTACCTAAAAACATAGATGTAAAAATTACGATAATACCTAACCAAGCCCACCAAAATTCCCATTCAATCACAGGATTCCCAAATACACCTTCTAGTAAATATGGATATGGATACATAGACCAAAAATAAATTACTGTAATAATTATTAGCGATAACCACCTCCACCTTTGCCATTTAATTTTATGTTGATTAATCCTAGGTAATATACCAACAAAAATACTTGGTATAACTATAAATGGGAATAATCCATATTCCCACGCACCAAGTTTCCTTAACCAATAAACTATAGAGTATACATCAAGTGAACCAATAACTAGAAAAACAGAGTATATATACCATGGAAGTGAAATTAAAATTCCACGCTTAATATCAACATTAACTAATCTAGTTATAAAAAATGTAAAGAGAAGCATACTCCAAATTAAACATAAAAACCCAATACTCCACATATCCCAATACTGCTCAATAGCTAAAACATTAGGCTTACCAATAGCATCCTCAATAGAAATGGCTGTCCTAAACGGTGGAAACATATCAATATAGATCTTTTGAGGTAGAATTTCAAACATAGTTTCAGAACCAATGTAAAACCACCAATTCATCCACGGTATAAAAGCAACACCAGTCCAAACAAAAATCAGTTTAAAACTGATTTCTTCATTAAATACCCTAGCGAGTAAATATGTAATATAAGAGATAATTATGTATGTCCCAAAAATCCAAATAAATGAGAAAATCCAAAGCGAAATAACCCAAACAGGAGTATTAAAAAATCTAGTAACTTGAGTATTTAAATATATCATATGTATTTCCTCTGGATACTCTGGTTCTAAAAGATACTCTGGCGTCAAAAAATAGCCTGTTAATCCATATATAAAATCTATAGCTGAAGCAATTCTATATGCAAAATTAATTCCTAACCATGAGATAACCGGGTTAATAGCTACTGGAAATAACTCTAAGGTCTCGGCTAAAGCTCTAGCAGAAATAAAAATTATAGTTAGAGTAACCATTAAATTGAGAGTATGTCTATACCTAATCTTCTCTTCTCTAAAAATACGTTTATAAACAGACTCTAAGTACCTTCTCATCCAAAAAGTGATTTAAAAATAAGATTCGATAAGATTAATCTACCTCTACGGTGGTAGATAAATATTGTGAAAAATGAGATTATCGAGTTAATGAAGTTAATAGGTTTTACAGAATATGAAGCTAAAACATATGTATCATTACTATACCTAGGCTACGCATCTGTACATGAAATTATAGAATTCTCGGAAGTTCCATCATCAAAAATTTATTATGTCTTATCCAAGCTGGAAAGTAAAGGAGTTGTCCACTTAATTAGTCAGAAGCCAAGGGTATACTCCCCTGAAGATCCAGCTAAAGTTCTATCTGAAATTAAGAATAAGTATGATCACATAATAAGTGAGTTAATGGAAAAGTTGTCAGCAATATATAAGAGAAGGCATGTTAAATCTAAAGTTCTAATTGTTAAGGGAGATAGCTCGGTGATTAGAGAAATAAAGGCAACGCTATACTCAACAGAGAAAACGGTTGATATTATAATCGACAGATTAGATATATGGTTAAAGCTAAATCTAGATGTAATATTCCAAGAACTCAGAAAGAATAACATAAGTATTAGAGTAATCACAAATGAGAAATGTATAAATGAAGCATTTCAAATAATCAATATAGTTAATGATGTTAGAGTATCTGAGGAAGCGACTTTTTTATGTATAATTAGAGATCAAATAGAAGTTTTAAAAGGGTCACTAGAAGATGAACTAATAGCAGTAGTATATAACATACAGAAACTAGTAAAACCAATAAAAGAGCTATTCAATTTAATCTGGAAAAATTCAAAATCTATAAAGCTAAAAAATAATCCTAAAAATCATTAATTGTTTTATGGATGATGAACGGTAGGCTTTTCCTGATCTTTATGATGAAGCGGAGCAACGCTGAAAAACTCAACCTAAGCTTAAAAACAATTAAAATTACCTTTTTACCTTTAATAAAAGTGTCAGATTAATCTTTTAGAACCGAGAATCTCGATATTTGCTTTTCCTATTTTAAATTATAACACATTAGACTAATAATGACTACTTGGACTATTTAATAGACTAAAAGTAAATGATTGTTTATCTAAAGTAATAGTCGAAATAGAGGGATAATGTAACTATAAATCTATTGATTAATTAATTACTATCTTTATTTTTCTTCTTTAAGTTTCATGTATGATTACAGTGGAGATTCCGATAAGCCATATAAACACGGGATATACGATTATTCTCTCCATTCCACCAGCTCCTAGACCAAGATAGATATGGTTAATAAATAGTCCTAGTGCGACTAGACTTATAACTCCAAGGACGGGCCAGATAAAACGGGAAATCTTGTCATCAACTCTATATGAGTAAATAGCACCTAACCCTGAAAATAAGAATGTTATTAATGCTGATAATGAGTGTAGTATTCCAGTACCCTCAGGAAAAACTCCAACACCAATAGCACCAATAGAAGACAATAATAATAGTAGTGAAAATACCTTATTCCACTTAAATAGTAGATATGCAGCTAAAATACCAAGAACACCCATCAAAATAATTGAGCCATTAAAAATGTATGCCACAGGACCAACACCAAGGTCACTAATATAGTTATTAGCAACACTATAGTTAGGATATAAGAACTCAGCTATCTTTAAACATAACAAAAACTGAGAAACACCAATTAAAATGAGAAAACCACCAATTTTTTCTTTCATCATAAAAAATTAACAATTTATAGGGAAAAAGCAAGATTGATATACATAAACTCCAAATATTAAATTAAGATATTATGTATTTACAGTGTTAATACTTTTTTACACAAAACCAAAAAACTTTTATATTACCTCTAAGGCCTAATCAGAAGAATATAATACGGTTAATGTTTGAAGAAATAGTAAAGACGTCATGAACCAAAAAAGTTAAAAATTATCTTTAAGAAATTAAGAGATCTTGAATTAATCTCTTCATCTTTACTATACCTTATAATGGTATTAATAATATTATCTGGTTTAAATGGATCTAGAAAACTATAATAGAGTTCATGGGACCGTTAAGAGGAATTGTTAATCCCTAACTTCAAAGAACAATTCATTTTAAAAAGAAGCATACATCAACTAAGGGAAAACATATAGAAAAAACCTACTTCATATAGAATGGGGGTCAGCATAATGCCTTTTAATCATTATTCATTGCCGGAAGTAGTCATCATCCCCAAATACTAAAATGTTAGATATGATAATTAAATGACTTATTATTCTATTTCTCTAAGAAGAAACTACTAGGTTATATGGAATTTACCCCACTCTTCAATGTACGTTTTTTCAGATATATTTGCACGTGGCTCTTTCTTTTTATCTCTTTTCTTATATCCAATTGGTATTATGCATTCTAACCTAAACCTTTTAGGAACGTTGAGGAATTTTGAGATTTTGTTGGGATTCGGAGGTGTATATGTAAGTGAGGATAGACCTTGTTCCTCTAAAGCTAGAAGAAGATAACCAATAGCTAGCCATGTAGATTGAATAAAATAGGGACAGGAAATATCGCTGAAAACGAGTAGTAAGTATGGAGCTTCTGTTAGGAAAGGTTTTCTCCAGCTAAAATTACGTTTAGTGAGCCATTCACGAAACTTAGAAGGTATGTTAGCATAGAAGTTTTTCTCCCCATTTTCACAAATTCCTCTAATACTTCTCTTGGTATTTATATCTCTAATTATAAGAAATCTCCATGGTTGACAATTAAGTCCAGATGGTGCTTCTAAAGCGACACGGATACAATATAAAACTTTATCCAGCGATGGGGGTTTATTAGGATCAAACTCCCTAATACTCGCTCTTCTAATTGCTAAATTAAGTAAATTCATAATAGAATATTTAAACTTAAATAATCTTTTAGTTTTTCACTTTTTACTTAATCTACAGACTCTTCACAATTTAGTCTTTACGAATTCTTAGAAAAATAATTTTAAGTAATAAGGTAATGATATTTTGCGGCATCTTTGTGTAGCGTTGATGTAGTGGCTATAATAGACCGATGAAGTCTAAGATATCGTAGTAGTATTAATCTCCGTTAACCTTTTTTTGATATGGCTGCTATGGATTATGCTAATGCTGTCATTATGTTCGGATATACTATGGTTGTTAAATATTATATACTTAACTACTCGGAGGAATTCCAACATTAATCGTAGTACTGGATAATATTAGCAGACTGCTTCGAAGAAAGATGTAGATAAAAGAATACTTCAGAGACCATACGTCTTAAGCATACGAAAGAGCCAAGAATATCCAAATTTCTATCAAAATCTCCTAGAAGAAACATTCAAAAATAAGTTCACTTCAAAATCTTCTTAATATCTTCGTATTCTGTAAACTTAAAGTTTCTTGGGATTCCTGCAGTTATTATATATCTACTAAGGAGAGCTAGTGAAAAATCGCTTTTAGAAAATCATTTAGGTGTGTTTCTTTTCTTTTTATTTTGGTGTTTTTATGTGGCGTTGGCGTAGAGGTTGGAGAGGCGGTCCAGGGAGGCCGATGAAGTTTAGGATGCTCGGTATTAAGCCAACCCAAATGATGTTTGGTCCCATACCTCCTATTCAAGCTGAGCCTATAGTTATGACTATGGACGAATTTGAGGCATACAGGCTAATTTACTATTTAGGCTTAACTCAGGAGGAAGCTGCTAGAAGAATGGGTGTTTCTCGAGGTACAGTATGGCGCTGTTTAGACGCTGCTAGGAGAAAGATTGCTAGAATGCTTGTTGAGGGTAGACCACTAATAATAACTCCATAGTTATATAGATAAAGATGAATAATTTATAAGGTCAGTAACGATCGAACCACATTCTTCAAGGTTTCTCTGGATATTAACGTGAAAAATAGTTATTATGTCGATTTAGGTTTATGTTCGATAGTTCAGGAGATATAATAACTAAATATTTAATAGCAATTGCACAAAAATATAGGTGGTGGATATTATGTGGGGTCTTCCTCCTGAACAAGAACTTAAGTTTCTTGAGAGATTAAAAAGGAGAATTGAACTTGATATTAAACATGCTAGAGAGGAGCTTAGTTTAGTAAATGAGTTTATTGAGGAGTTAAAGAAGGAGGTTGAGAGGATGTATAGATTTCAGCAACCTATCAGTCCTCCACGTTATCGACCAGTAACTCCCCCGCAATTCCCACAAGCTCAGCCTACTACTGAGAAGATAAGTGGTAGCGCTAAGATTGCTGTTGCTACATTAGGACCAAATGGCTTAGATGACCAAGTATCACAAGCATTCGGTAGAGCTCCATACTTCACTATAGTAACTATTGAGAATGGCGAAATAAAGGATGTAGAAGTAGTTGAGAATATTCATGCTGGAGGGCCTAGCGGAGTGGGAATAGCGGCTGTACAGTTAATAGCTAGCAAGGGTGTATCTTATGTAATTGCAGGGAGATTTGGGCCAAATGCGTCAGCAGCACTATCAAGTATGGGGATAAAAAGTATAACTGTAACACCAGGAATCTCTGTTAGAGATGCAATTAAAAGTATAATCTAGCTGGCTAAGATAAAATAAAGTTAGGTATAAATATATAGTTTGATGAGTAGAGAGTACCAATTACAGGTCTACATATTATCAAAGGTCATTTTTGTATTTATTATAATTTTTACAGTAGTCCTCTCAGGTTTAATATTAAGAGATCCAGTAGGTTTTATCAATTCACTTAATATGGGTATTAAAACTGGGTATGGAGGTTACTACTTTTATGCTGGTACTTCAATAAGCTATTTACTACTGCTATCCATACTGTCAATTTTTATAGCCTATGACCCAATTAAGTATAGAAACTTTATGATTCCAATTATAATTGGATTAATATTAAATGGTGCTTTCCTACTTTTCATGTCTCACATAGAATCTGGTGTGGTCTTTATAATTTTTAGTGCTGTTGATTTTATCTTAGCCTCAGCCATAATGTTACTATATTACATACATTTGAGGTCATTTAGAATGTAGATTAACGTAATATTTCTATATCTATAGATGACATTTTCACGTTAAGATTAATATTTAGTTTACCTGTAGGGTTCTCAACATGTAATCTTCCATCCACATTTACACTTGACATAGCAGTACTTTCATATGAGACCTCGACATCAATATTACTAGATATCCCCAGCCCAATTGATGCTGACGTCATCTTACTATTTAAACTAACGGTATTTCCACCCGTGCCTAAATAGTCTATATTTATATCTAAACTAGTCATTTTGACATTGACATCCATGTTACCGATAAAATCTACATCGGATATATCAATACTACTTTCACGTGCATTAATAATTATATCCTTAGTTTTAAATGGTCCCGATATATCTGCAGACGACTTACTACATATTAATGTAAAATTATCTATTTCTATATCCTTAGGTATAGATATTTCACCTGATAAGTTACTAAATGCTAAAACTAATTTTCCATCATCAATATATGCTTCATATTCTCCAATCTTCTTAATTATTCCTCCTTCACTCTCCTCAAGGATTCTAACAATAATTTCGTCGGTATCAGTTGAGAAGTCTATAGATGAATTTTTCGCCAAAATCTCTACTGTCTTCACATCCTCTATACTGAACTTTAGTTCCTTAACTATCATGAAATCTCACTATATTGCTACTTAGTGTTCACAAAATATAGAATTTATGGTTAAAGATGGTCAAAATGAGGGAATAATCTTTCTCTCGGAAACTCTTTCTTCTTGAGAAATATATCTCTAACAGGTTCATATACCTTACTATAAAACTCTTGCTGATCGAGAAGTACATCTTTCGGAAAACTTTTAATATACTCGACGGCTTTTTTCCATGCTTCCTCATATGGCATTAATAACCTAATTTTATCAACAACTTCTTTATCGTAATCACTTGGTAGCTGCTCCTTATCACCAATAATAAACCATCCACGATCAGATACAAACGTTACTTCATTACCAAGTTTAAACTCTCTCCTATCTGTCCTAGCCACACTTCTGCTTGACGAAGAATAACCTCTTAATCTTCTATCCCTACCATGATATTTAGCCCATGCATAGAAAATAGCTCTATTTAATCCGAAAGATTTAGCCTTATCAAGATCACCGGTCAATACATAATACCTAGCAGCTTGAAGTAATGCCATTACCTGAAATCTACCAACCCTACTCGAAAGGGTTCTCTCCCTCCTAACTCTCTCTACCTCTCTCTTATAGACCTCAATTACGGTTCTAATACCACCAATCCTCTCAAAATACCCACCAACTTCACTAATAGCTCTCAAAGCTAAGTCATCAGTCTCACCATCAATATACTTATTCCAATCAGTATTATGCCTAAAGTTTGATGGATCAGCCCAGCTTAAATCGAAATTCTCAAGGTCATCTGGCTTTAAACATACAGCAGCCATATCTAGCTGTTTATGAAGAGATAATGGAGTAGTAAATACTCTCTTTAGATCCATTTCATTCTCCACTTTGAGCGGTCTATCACCTGGTGGTGTAGATTTAATTACCTCTCTAACTTTCTCCTCAACTTTACGTAGTATATAGTCAACAACAGCATAAGCTAAGTCTAATGGATGATGCTTTGATAATACATCTTCGGAAAATGCTCCTTCATGAATATGTACATGTATACCTCTACCACTCCACTTCAGATATACAGATTTAGAAACGCCATATTTGTCGAGTTCATCCAAAATTATCCTTGCAATTCTAGTTATACCTCGCCAATGTTCTAGCGACCCATCTATATCCCAAGTTGGTGTAGAGCGAAATATATTCTCTGGATTATCAAGTTCAAGTTGATCAGCTAAATTTCTATACAAATTAACTGATCCATAAAATGTTCTAGGCTTAAAACCTTGAAACCTAAATAGTAGATATCTGATATCTTCAGGCTTATTAATCTTTAATGGTCTTTTCTCTTTATCAAAATATCTAATAAATTGCTGTGTTCTATGTTGAGTGTGAAGAGCAATCCACCTATTCTTACAAAACTTAGCAATTTCCTCCATTACAATAGGTTTAGAGTAGTATCTAATTACATCGATATACTCCATACTTATAACCCAAAAGAATAAAGGGTATAGCTAAACTATTATATCACTTGTAACCGTAAACTAAATAGCTATTAATAACTCGTTATAGTTCAAGCCTTCTCTCACACCAAAGATAATAAAAAACCAATGATGTATAGGATAATATTCCATACCACTAGTAGAATTACCTTATCAGTTAGTGCATGTAAGTTTAATCCCATCACCATAACTTTTTCTTAAATTTCTGACTTCAATTGCATACATTAGATAGACACCGTGAACTAATGCTTTTTTAAATATACTAATCAACTAGTCATAATAGTTTCAAATATAATATAATTTAATGTAATTACGTTCTAACGTTAAGCTAACTCTAAGACACCTCTTTTTTAAGTGCTTCCCAAATTCCAAATCCTCCGACTGTATCAGGTCTCTCAACGGGATTATACCATTTCTTCCTTGTCCCTATTTTAGCCCTCATTTTCCAACCAAATGTCTTAGGCTCGTCATCTATCATCTTTAAGAGTTTATCTATTCTTTCAATAATAACGTCGATATCTTCTCTACTAATTTTTGATGGATCGATATTTACATCCTTACTGTATTTATCTAAATTAGCTATAATCCTCTTAATATTTTTTAGATTGGTTGTAGCGGTGTACCAGAATCCCCAATCCTTAGCTAATAACTTAGCAATATATTTTCCATTGATAATTTCTCTTTCATCCTTATCACTTATATCATGAGCTCTAAGTAGAATCAACGTATCCTTAAGATCTTTTTCACTAAATGCCTCCCACATCTGAATTTTCTCAAGTAATAGTTCTGTTAGAGGTACGGTAGGCTTATCTAGCTCTAACCTTCCTCTAAAATCAATTGGGTGATTTGCAACCATTAATTTATCGTAAAAAACATCAATGTAAAACCAGCCATCTTTGTGAAAATATATTTGACGTACACTTGCTGCTGACGAAAGAGTAGCTCTTCTTTTAATATAACCTAATTTCTTAATTAAAAACTTAGTCAGTTTCTTACGATGCTTTTCATATGACATAAAATCTATATCACTGTACTCTTGCTGTTTTTTACTCGGATCGCCATATCTCCCAATATCACGTGCGAAATCTTCAAAATCCATACTGTGAATTCTAATTGCTAATCCACCTATAATCCTAATGATTAACCCTTCCTTCTCAGCTTCCTCAACGATTCTAATAGCTTCATCAATAAATACTCTAGTAGGAACTATTCCACCCCACTCCTCAGGTAATCTTCTAACAATTTCTTTATCAAATAGCCAAGCCATACTAGCACCAAAATAAAGATTATATATACTTAATATTTATATAATATTCTCCTTCAGTAGTAGCTATAACTATAGTATACAATACGCCTAGCATATGCTTTACCCTTATAATACCCATAGAGTAGTCCAACAATTAATCCAGCTGCATGAGCAATATAGTTAACACCGAAACCCATATTCATTAAGAAGATTATCATAGCATAAAACAATGCATTTTTAACATCTCCACCAAATGCTCCACTAAACATAACTAAAGCACCAAATAATGAGAATATAGCGCCACTAGCTCCTGCACTAATCGTATATGGAGGAAACATAACTAATGTTAAAATATTTCCTAGTAACCCACCGCCAAAATAGATAATCAAGTAGTCTTTATAGCTAAATAACCTCTCTACACTTCTGCCTAAGAAGTATAACCAGAGCATGTTTAACCCTAAGTGGAGAATATTTAAATGGATAAACATTGCAGAGAAAATTTGATAATACATTCCATAGCGTAGAACTAGATAATTAAACTGCCCTAAAACTACTAGTATATTATCAGATATAACTATTAGGTTACCACCAATTACACCAGCCGCTACATAAACCAGAACATTTATAACTATTAATATCCTAGTTAACCTCTCCCTCTTCTCACCATAGTAGCGAAACATCATAATATATCAAGATATCATATCTCACTAACTACTTAATAATATAGTTATAACTCTCTGAACATAATATTAATAAAACCTTTACACCTACAATTGAATAAGCTTAATATTAAGTCTAGATAATTTATTTTGTCTGAGTAAAAATGTCACTAAGAGAAATTCATGAGAGAGTTAAAAGAGTTACGACATTAAAAGTTTCTTTATCAGCAGTTATGGCTGGATTAGTTTATGCTTTCACTATAATCTTCAGCTTATATATTCCACAGACAAGAGGGTTCTTTAATTTTGGCGAGATAGGGGTATATATAGCTGCGTTAATTGGAGGGCCATTTATAGGTTTTGTAGCTGGTAGTGTTGGATCTGCATTAGCGGATATAACACTAGGATATTACTATTATGCTCCAGCAACTTTTATAATTAAGGGAATTGAAGGTTATCTGGTTGGAACTTTCGCTGAACATCTCGAGGTGGGTAGGAAAGATAAGTATGCATATCTAGGTGGATGCTTAAGTGTAGTAATAATAGCTATCTTAATGTATACTTTTGGTACACACTTCTACATAGGTTCAGCAGAGATAACACTTGCTATGGGCCCAATTTACACATTAACCTTTAATGAATTAGTTTGGTTAGCAGTATCAATAATATTCTGTATCGTCAGTCTATACCTAACACTAAAGTATGTAGAGGTGTCAGGATGGATTGTTGCAATGGCAATAGGAGGTTTAGAGATGGTACTAGGATATTTCCTCTATGAGCAATACATACTAGGCTATATCGCAATAGCTGAAGTACCTTTCAATATTATGCAAGTACTGGTTGGAATTTTTGGCGCGACAGTCGTAACACACTACTTACGTAAATTAAAGCTCTGATTTTCTAGCATACCCTTAGTAAGTAACCTAACAAACTCTGGACCTTCTTCCTCCTCCATCTCCTTAATAACTCTCATGAATGTTTCAGGGGAGTTATTTAATAGAAAGTAGAGATGATACCTGATTTTCTTTATTATCTGGAACTGAATTCCTCTGATTCTCTTCAACTCTTCTCTACACTCTGGACAATATTTAGCCTTACTATTATCCAAAAAAATCTTACCGCATAAATGACATATCTTACGCTTTAGGTTAGCTTTTAATCTATACTTCCTCCTCCAATGTCTAACCGTCCATATACTAACACCTAATTTTTCGGATATTTCTTCATCAGTATATCCTTCTTCGTAGAGTCTTCTTATCTCCCCCTCCTTAGATATGGTCCTTGACATCCCCCCAACCCCTTATACCCCCCTCGAAATTTAAGTGTGAAAAATAATTTGTACAATTATTTACATATACATATATACAGAAAGAATTTTTAGCATCCTAAATATAACCAAAAAATATTGAATATATTAACATTTCACTGTAAATATATTACTTTTAGAATAATTATACCTAAAAAACAATTATATTTTAGTATGATTAAATTAATATTCGAATTTGGCAAACATGCTTATCAGCAAAAACCAATAGTTTATACATTCACAACACTTGATTTCATACTCATTCTAATTTCCAGTATAATTAGCCTTCTAGTAGCTGTCTATGCATATAAAGGATATATCCTTGTACGTGAGAAAATCCTACTATACCTCAATTTAGCATTTACATTAATAGGTGCTGGTCTCTTTATCGAAGCATTAACTATAATATTTGCTATTATATCTCGAGGATTAATAACACTAGCCATAGGTGACTATACATCTATGTTAGCTCAAATAATCGGATATCTGCTACTAATATATGCTTATTATACTCCCACCGAGGAGGAGCCTAAAACAATTTTACCAGCATTAATTGTTTTGACTGGTATAGTAGGCTATGTCCTAAACCTAATTCTCATTATAGTAGTTACATTTATAATTGCAAAGCTTGTAGTCAATTTCCTAGTTAAAAGAAGCATATATTCTGGATTCTCATTAGCATCATTCCTTTTGATTGATCTATCGCATATTATGCTGGCCATTAGTCCGTATAGAGCTAGCTTTATTCTTGTAAGTGAGCTAATAAGGCTACTAGGGTTCATTCTGCTTGTCGCTCTTCTAATTAGTATTAGCAGGGGACGAACATGAAAAAACGCTATAGATCAAAAATCAGAATCATACTAGATATTCTCGATGGAATTGAGAAGCTAGAGTATGAAGAGGGCATAGCATTACCTACGAAAATCATGTATTTATCAAATTTATCATACGAAAGACTTAATCAGTATTTAAGGGAGTTGCTAAATAGAAATTTAATCCTGAGGGACGGTGAAGGTTATAGATTAACTGATGAAGGTAGGAAGTTTAAATTTGAGTTGTATAGAATTAGGCGTTTTCTAGAAGCATTCGGGTTAGAATTATAACAACCTTATATCCTAAAATCTACTTAACAAGATTTCTTATCTAATTCTAAATATAACTTCTAGAGTCTCTTAAGGAGAATCTAAAGAAATATCTTGTCAAAGATTCTTGCCGTTTCATAAGTGGGGGTCGATGAGAGGTGGGTCCTCATCCTACTATCGGACTACGGCAGTTTCTTCATCCCCTAAATTTAATTTCTACAACAATTCAAGATAAGTTTTTCTTTTTGAGCATTACCTAATTACTAGTAGTACTACTAACTATTTTCATTAGCTTTAGATATTGATTCCCTAATAATCTTGAGTCTCTCGTTAACTTTTGATAATAAAACATCTAAACCTTCAGAAATCATTTTTAATTTAATAGTTACTTCAGGATGGATAATACCCTTATTATAAAGATCTTTCATTAAGTCTTTAATTTTTAATGTTAATTTAACAATTTTATGGTCGTTAACAATTAACTTATTAATATATTCACTAGGTATATTTGACTCCTTGAATTCAATAGGAATCTCTCTATCCCTCCTCAAAATTCTTATTATTTTATCTGCCTTATACAGTATCTGATCAATAAATAGCGTTTTCTCCTGAGTTATTGTTTGCGTCGCGAATACAACCAGTCTTCTAAGATCATCTAATACAAGCTGTATCTGCTCAGCTACATATTCGCGAAATGCTTTATCACTACTTCCTCTATCATCAACCCTATCGTAGCCAATAAAACCTGGAATGTTATCCGCTATTTCTCTTCTAAGCTTTTCTATATCCTCATTTCTCATTTCAACTCAACTATAGTATTGTACATCCCAAGAAATAAGTGATGTGAATATTTGATTCGCTTTTCATTGGGGATTTAAAGCGATAATTAGCTAGAAAAGAGATATTACAACTGGATACCAAAATCTTTAAATTAATGCTATAGTTAATTTTACAATGGTATGATAGTAAACTGGCTAATGGCAAATCTAAGAATTGAAGGTTGGATCTCATTGATAATTATTATAGTATTTGGGACTATGCTACTGTTATCATATAAAGCTGGAGGGATCTCCAGAGAAAGCTTTGGAGCAATGTTAATGCTAAAAGCGGGAATGTTCCTAACAGCTATACTAATATTTGGGTTATCAGTGCTTATTCTACAAATGGTATTAAATATGTTTGGATTCGGCTTTGAAAACTTAATTCTCATAGTTGCCATGTTTACAGCATTTTTCATGATTTTCCAGTGGCTCTTTGCCCCATCATTTATAAACGCATTTTACAAAGTGAAGTTTATTGAGTATCCATCTAATTCTACGGAAAGGTGGCTTCTAGAAAAAGTTGAGTATTTAGCTAAGTTATCTGGATTAAAGAAGGTTCCAAAAGTCGGTATTGCGATGGGATTAAATATTCCAAATGCTTTTGCGTATTCAAGTCCAATTTATGGGCCACATGTAGCAGTAACACCGTCATTACTAAATAATATGCCTAAGGAGGAGGTTGAAGCTGTTTTAGCACATGAAATTGGACACTTAAAGCATAGAGATGTAACGGCAATGTTAGCTGTCTCCTTTATACCAATACTAATCTACTATTTAGGAAGGCACTTGATGTTTATGTCTGCATTTGGATATGGATACTCAAGTCGTGATAGGGATCAAACGCCAGCACTCTTATTATTCATGGGTATCATACTAATTCTCGCTGGTATAATATTCCAGTTTTTAGTGAAGCACTTCAATAGATTAAGGGAGTATTATGCAGATGCTCACTCAGCAAATACTCTTAATAATCCAAGGCCTCTCCAAAGAGCATTAGCAAGATTAGATCTAATGTATAAAGCTTTCAAAAGTAGAATGAAGCAAAGAACAGATAACAACTTCATATCTATGCTTTTCATATACAACTACTTTGTAGATTTCTTCTATGATTATGATGAAATCGACAGTTATGTTGAAGAATTAAAGAATAAGAAAACTTCATGGCTAATTGAGCTGTTATCAACGCATCCGCCAATACCAAAGAGAATAAGATTCCTAGATAAGCTGAAACTTCAGTAACTTAAATTTTAATTTAAAAACTATCCATACTATTATCTGAAGTCGGTACATCAGTAGTTAGGATTATCCATAGATTATATAGCCTATAGTTAAAGCGGAAAATTTAGGTGTTCACTATCATGAATGTTAGGGTACGTGGAATTTACGCTACAGCAATAACAAAAATTTTGATCGATGAAGGTTTTAACATTACACACGCATCACAGATAATAAAGGAGAGATTTAACATAAAAGATAATGTTATCGCACCAGATGTTACTGTAAAGGATGTTGATGGCAAATATGGCATAGTAGTTATAGGTAAATATGATGTTGGGAAGAAAGTCTTTGATGTTCTTAGGCAGAAAATTGGAGCTGTCTATGTATGGAAATCAAAACTTCCTTTACATGCTATCTATAAGGGTGTTGTAAAGGAGAAAAATAATGGGAAATGTATAGTCGATATTAATGGAGTTAGAGGAATTTTAAATTGTAACGCTGAACCTGGTAGCGAAGTTGTAGTCGAGATTTCAAAGCCTGTTTTACCGCCTTCAAATGAAGTTCTCCTCTCCACAAACTATACAATCTACGGAAATTATGTAGCGTTAATATATGGCTTAAAGGGAAGAGTTATATTTAGTAGGCATATAACAAACCCGGAAATTAAAAGAAACTTGCGGATGATAGTTTCTCTGATGAAGATTAGTGGTGATTGGGGGGTTAAGTGGAGAAGTTCAGCCATACTAGGTCGTGTCAATGATTTAATGCTAGATTTACAACAAACATTTGAGAAAGCAAATAAGTTCTTGGATCACATTAAAGAGGCACCAGTAGGAAAATTCATATCTGAAGGACAATTCTTTGGAATACTAGGTTTTGACTCAAAAGCTAGATGTATACTAGATGATTATAGAAATAATGTGGTCCCTACTATAAGATATCATCATGCATTAAAATCTATGGACAACAATTTAACGCAAATCATAGATTATACAGAGTATCTTATGAAAATTGGCGCTTTAAGTAGAGAATTAGCTACACAATCTATATTTAGTTATATTGAGGATTTGTTAAGCGAGAAGAAATTAATTAATATAGAGCATATTTCGTTACTAAAAGGGGAAATTATAAAATTAACTCCGGGGCATCTGCATAAAGTTTGTAAGCAAGGAGATATTATTCACGGTGTCCTAAAGAGGGTATTTAAAGGTGGAGGATACCTCGATGGATTAAATGTTCCAAAAGAGTATGGTGACTATGACTTGATGGAGTTTTCTACATCAGCGCCAATAATACTTCACAAATATCACTCTAAGGATGGAATATTTAAAGGATTATATATCAACATAAACTCATATCCAGAGCTATCTCCAGGTGTACTAAGATATATAGACCTAGAAATTGATGTAATCGTTCGTCCTAATGGTGAAGTTCATATTATCGACTCTGAGAAGCTTAAAATAGCATACGAGGAAAAAATATTAAGTAAGGAAAAGTATGATACTATTCAGACTATAGTGGGTAGCATAGAAAGCGTGTTAGAGCGAGAGTTTGACTATAACCAACTGAAAAACATATCAATTAAAGATTTAGAGGAAAAAATCCAGTTAAACAGATATTGTATTTAAAGTTCATGGGTATTATCCAACTATAGTCACAATTATCCTTCTATGCCTAGGCCTAGTATCTAGCTCTATAAATACTATTTGTTGCCACGTACCAAGATAAACATCTCCATCTATAACAGGAGCGGTATAACTAGATTTTAATAGTGTAGCTCTAACGTGACTATGCCCATTATCATCATGCCATCTCTTATGATGCTCATACTCAATATTCTTGGGAATTATTCTTTCAAGGAACCTCGGGAAATCCTTTAGTAGTCCAGGCTCATACTCAATTGTTGAAATCGCACATGTACTACCAGGACTAAAAACATTAACTATACCATCTTTTATCCCTGATCTTCTAACAATCTCTCTAACCTTACTAGTAATATCAATCATATGTACTTCTCCCTTTGTATCAATATAAAACTCCTCTCTATATACAACCATTAAAATCACCAATAATCAATGGATGCTACGTATAATTTAGGTATTTTACGTCTCATAGTAGATCTTGATAATCAACATTAATTATACCATGCTATATAACTATTTTTAGTTAAAATCTTTGGTGATTATAATTTTACGTGATGTACCATGTGGAGTACACTGTATTATTTAAGGAATGACCCGGAAAAGCTACGGTGGAATTTGAGAGTTAGAGGTTTAGATGAGAGCTTAGTAAATGAAGCGTTATCCCTGGATATAAAGTGGAGAGAGGAGCAAAAGCGTCTAGATGCACTAAAGCATGAGAGAAATAAGTTAACGAAATCTATTGGAAAATTATCTGGTGCTGAGAGGGAGGAAGCTATAAAAAAGGCTAAGGAGTTATCTGCAGAGATAAATAAGCTGGAAGCTATGGTAAATGAAATTAAGAGTAGGAGGGATCAACTTTTACTATCGATACCAAATATGATTCATGAATCTGTACCAGTAGGTTTCTCTGAAGATGAAAATGTCGCTGTTAGATATTGGGGAAAGCCTAAGGTCCATAAAGATTTTCTTGATGATTTTCTAAGGTTAACAGACGGCAAGGTTGAGTATGAACTTATAGATTATAAGATTAAAGGTCATGCAGATATTTCAGAAGCAATGGGGCTTGTTGATACTCTACGTGCTGGAAAGGTGGCGGGAGCAAGATTCTACTATATGTATTCAGATTTAGTATGGCTCGACTTTGCATTAACACTATATGCTGTTGAGTATATGGTTAAGCAAGGGTTTACACTAGTATATCCACCACTTATGCTTAATAGGAGGGCGTATGAAGGTGTGACTACCCTTGCAGACTTTGAGGAAATGCTCTATAAGATTGATGGTGAAGACCTGTTTTTAATTGCTACGAGTGAACATCCGATAGCAGCACTATACAAAGATGAAGTTCTAGAAGAAGGAGAATTACCACTAAAATTTGTTGGTTTTAGTCCATGCTTTAGGAAAGAGGCTGGTGCACATGGTAGGGATACAAAGGGAATATTTAGAGTGCATAACTTCAATAAAGTTGAGCAATTCGTATTCTGTCATCCAGATGAAAGTTGGGGGTGGCATGAAAAATTAATTGAAAATGCTGAAAAGCTTTGGCAGGGACTAGGATTACCATATAGAATAGTTAATATTTGTAGTGGAGAATTAGGTAATGTAGCAGCTAAGAGATATGATTTAGAGGTATGGATGCCTGCACAAGGAAAGTACAGAGAGGCTGTATCATGTAGTAATGTCTTAGATTGGCAATCATATAGATTAAACATTAGGTATGCTAAGAAGAGGGGTCTACCAACTGAGGGCTTTGTACATACACTAAACTCAACTGCAATAGCAACTTCAAGAGCAATAACAGCTATTCTAGAAAACTATCAAGAGCCAGATGGAACAGTAAAAGTACCGAAGGTGTTAAGGAAATATTTAGAAAATATAGATGGAGCGCCCATGGAGGAAATAAGACCAATAAAACTACCATAATTAAGAGTATTATCCTAATTCTCTCTTACTTTTCTATATCCTGTAGTTTGGAACGTCTAAAGTAAATTAGAACGATAATTAATAAAGCTATTACTGCAATTACGGCGATTGTATCGATATATCCAGTTATTATCTCCCAATTTTCTCCAAGCCAAACACCAAAATATGCAAGAATAAAATTCCAGATTACAGAACCGATAATAGTTAGAACAGTAAATGAGTAGATGTTCATTCTACCAACACCAGCCGGGAAAGAAATATAGGTTCTAACTGCGGGAGTAATTCTGCCAACAAAAACTGTAATTCCTCCATACTTATTAAACCATTTTCTTGCAAGTTCCAGATGATGGGTACCTAAGTATAAGTATTTACCATATCTCTTAACGAACGGCTCACCCCAAAAATATCCAATATAATAGAATATCATTGAGCCAACTAAATTTGCAAGTGTAGATACAAGCACAACAAGCCAAAAATCAAATACTCCTCTAGTAGCTAGAAAACCAGAAAAAGTAACAACTGCTTCACTTGGAATAGGTATACCAGCACTCTCTAAAACCATAAGAATAAAAATACCGAAATACCCAAATTCACCAATTAACTCAATAACCCACTCAATAATGGGAGCAAGAATTGACATAAACGTAGCACCATACAGCTTCTCTTTAGTTATATCCTCTCTTATCCTATATAAACGAGGAAACTATAAAATTAATGATGTATACATCCTCATTATTTGGTGTAAAAAATGATTCTAAGCTATAATGAAATCATGAAATACATAAAAAATAGGAAGTTAGTCATTGAGCCATTTGGTGAGGATATAGTAAGGGAAAATGGTTTAGACTTAAGGTTTGGAGGCGAAATTGCTAGACTAAAAACTGCTAATTCAGTACTGGATACGAGAGCATCTAATATCGAGGAGTACTATCTTATTGAGAGAGGGGAGGAATTTATCATAAATCCACATGAGAAAATCTTGTTTCATACATTAGAGTATATTAAGATGCCAAATGATTTAATCGGCTTTATAAACATGCGAAGTAGCTATGCAAGACTAGGAATAGTGATACCACCAACAATCATAGATGCAGAATTTGAAGGGCAGTTAACAATTGGACTAACAGGAACTTCCTTTCCAGTGAAGATCAGGAAGGGAGAAAGAATAATACACTTAATACTAGCAAAATTAACAACACCAACGATAAAGCCTTATAAAGGAAGATATAAAGGCCAGAAAGGAGTACAGATACCAATATTTAAATGACGTGTTATTAAGCTAAATATAGCTTGATAAATCTGATTCTCCTTTTGTAATGTACTTACTAAGATTCTTCTTAATTTGATTGGCATATATATGTGCCTGTCTAGTCGGCTCTGGAACACTATAAATAGTTACTTTCTCAACAATCCTTATTGCTGTCTCTAAGGATACCCTATGTCCAATACTAATATAGATCTTTGGCTTTAATCTATAACCTAAAACCTCATTATTATCAACTATATATCCATCCTCCCTCTCCTTACCAGTTAAGTATGATTTTGCAACTCCTATTGTTGGGATATCTAATACTACTCCTAAGTGTGTTGCTTCACCCGCTCTTCTAGGATGACATTTTCCATGGGCATCCACTAAAATTATATCCGGTTTTATATCTAGCTTTTTAACAGCACCAATCATTGCTTTAATTTCTCTAAAAGCTAAATATGTAGGAATATAAGGTACTAGAACCTTAGTAATAAAAAACTTTTTCTCTAAAACCTTTAAGTTATCATAGTCTAATACAACTGCTGTACCTATTGAGTAGCCAGATTTAAATGCTACATCTACACCACCAACATACCTAATTGGAGTATTAAACACATCTTGTTCAATAGCTTTTTTAGAAATGAGAATTTGTGCATATCTAGCTTTCCCCAAGTCGATTTTAATCAATACTTAACACCAAAAATTATCTAAATAACGATTTATTTTAATCCAATTCCCTATAACAATTGTTATGATTAAAATCAAGTTCTTTGGTAAATTTAGAGAGTTTGTTGGGAAACCTCTTATTGAACTTAACTGTAGTGAATGTAGAATTATCGATATTTTAAAGCGAATTATTGTTGATGATAAAGCACTGTTAGATATTGTTTTAGAAGGCAATAAAATCAGAAAGAGTGTTAGAATACTAGTTAACGGTGTTGATATTAGAAAATTGGATGGATTAGATACTGCAGTTAAGGATGGCGATTCAATACTTATAGGCCCACCTCTCTCTGCTGGTGGTATGGTTGACATTACTGCTAAGCCATTTTCATTTAGGTTAGCAGAAGCTGAAGGCATAATCCACCTCAGAAAACAAACTATTGAGCTAATTAAAAGTGGCAAAGTCGAAAAAGGTGATGTCTTTGAAGCTGTTAAGATTGCAGCTATAAATGCTGTAAAATCTACTCCACATATACTCGCATATTGTCATCCAATTAAGATAACTAATGTTAAAGTTTTAACGGTAGTTCAAGATGATTCAGTAAAGGTTAACGTTATTGTCAAGAGTATTGAGCAGACTGGTGTTGAGATGGAGGCGTTAACTGGAGTTATGGCTGGATTACTAACTATATGGGACATGGTTAAGAAATATGAAAAAGATGAATCTGGAAATTATCCAGATACATGGATTAGTAACGTTAGAGTTATTAGGAAAGAAAAACTGGATATCAAATAGGTTGTTAGCTTTTAGGAGTAATAGACCTTTTTTAGACATCTTTATTTTGGCTTATTACCTAATTGTTTTTTGATGTCTAAATATACTGGTCATGAAAGAGAGTTAAAGGTTAAGGTTAAAGCAATTATAGTAACTGTAAGTACATCTAGGTTTGAGGCGTTTAAATCTGGATTAAAAGTTAATGATGAATCTGGAGATTATGTTGAGTTTTGTCTCAGAAAAATTAATGCAGATATAGTTAAGAGAATAATCGTGCCAGATGATATAAGCGAAATTAGAAACGTTATTAATAAACATATGGGTAATGCAAATCTAGTAGTTTTTATCGGTGGAACCGGATTAACTAAGACAGATATTACTTATGAAGCTATAAAGCCAATTCTAGATAAAGAATTAACTACTTTCCCATCTCTTTTTACGTATTTAAGTTATGGAGATGTCGGAACTGCTGTACTAGCAAGTAGGGTACTTGCTGGTGTTAAAGATAAAATGTTGATATTTTGTCTACCAGGCTCAACTGGTGCCGTTAAATTGGCGATGGAAAAGATAATTATACCTGAGCTAGGACACTTATTTAATATGATTCATAGCGAATAAAAGATTGAGATTTAAATCTATATTTAATGATCGCTACTAGATTGTTTTAAACTAATAATGTATTGCTTAATTTTACAGGCTGAACATACATCACCATAACTTGCGCCACCACAAATCTTACAAGTATTATACTCCTCTCTTGGAAGTGTTTTATCTAAAATGGGTATTAACTTGTTGGTAAATATAGAGAAGAGTTGAAACTTTATATTTCTCTCTCTTCTTTCCCATATATCCAAAATCTTCTTTCTTCTAATAGATCTTGCTCCCTTAGCATATGGACACTTTCCATATCTAAAGGGAAGGTTATTATAGGAAGCGTAGTACAAATTATCAAATTCCGGTATCTTAATTAGAGGTTTTATTCTCCATACTTGGGATGGATGCATAGGTGGAAGTACAGGCTTAAGTCTCCTTAACTGATCAAATTCACCCGTAAGAAATAAGTTAAGCATAACCTCTACCGTATCATCAAGATTATGTCCAAGAGCTAATGCATTAACTCTATATTCCCTAGCCAACTTATTTAATGTCCATCTACGTAATGTACTACATGTCGCACATATCCTCTTATCATATTTTGTATTCTTAAAATCTGGAATTTCAAATCCATCTACATCTCTATATCTATAAACATAAATTTCTACATCTAGCATCTCAGCCAATTCTCTAGCTTTCTTCTCACTTTCTCTAGAATATTCGCCTATACCAGCATTTACATGAAATGCAATAAACTCTATATCTGAAGATAATGTTTTTAAAGCGTGTAAAAGTGAGGCACTATCTTTACCACCACTAATAGCTACGCCAACAACTCTAAAGTTCCTAAGCATCTTATATTTATCAACTGTTTTTTCAACACGTCTTAAGTAGAACTTTATAAAGCAGTCTTTACATAGCCATAGCCTAGCATAATTCAAATAAATTACTGCTTCATTAGCATTACATCTGCCACATAATTTTGTCATGCAATATCATTTAATAACAGAGTATATGTAGGATAAATAAATTGAGGTAACATGTACTATGTATTTACCTCGATTTCTCTTTCTAACACCTCATCTATATCATAAAAAATATAGCTCTAGAAGAGTAATCAATTATTGAACTTCTTAATTAATGGTGTCTGCTATGAAGTTAAAGGGTTATACAGGTAAAATTCTATGGGTAGACCTTACTAAGGGAAAGATTGAGGCGAAAGATACTCCAAAGGACTTAATTAAGATGTTTATTGGTGGTAGGGGTTTTGGCGCAAAACTACTATATGACTTGTTAAAGCCAGGTGTTGACCCATTATCTCCAGAAAATGTATTAATGTTCATGTCTGGTCCTTTAGTAGCTACAGGTGCTCCGGCTGCAGCAAGGGCAGCATTAATAACGAAATCTCCACATACAGGGACTTTCTTAGATTGTTACGCTGCTGGTGACTGGCCAAGCTGGATAAAGTTAGCTGGTTACGATGGTATTGTTATAATGGGTAAAGCTAAGAAATTAAGTTATCTCTATATAGGAGATGACACGGTAGAAATTAGGGACGCATCTCACCTTAAGGGTAAAGGTGTACTGGAAACTACAGATATTCTATTCAGAGAGTTAGGTATTAGTACAAGAGTTGCTTGTATTGGTCCAGCAGGTGAAAATCTAGTTGAGTTTGCAAGTGTAATGTGTGATAAGCATCATGCATTTGGTAGAGGCGGTGGAGGAGCAGTAATGGGATCAAAGAATCTAAAGGCAATAGCTATCTCAACAGATAATAAAACTGTTGAAGTCGCTAAGCCAGATGAGTTCATGAAATTTGTTAGTGAAGTCATCAAAACTGAAATTAAGGGTCCAGATCATGAGTGGGCTAGAACAGATGGTACGCCAATAATTGTTGATTGGTCAAATGAAGCTGGAGTATTGCCCACACACAACTTCCAGAGGGGGGTATTCAAGTTTGCTGATAGAATAAATGCTGAAGCGCTAAAGAAGTATAGAGAGAAGAAGGATGCATGCTATAGATGTCCTATTGCATGTAGGAATATCGTTAGGGTTAAGAGAGGTAAGTATGCTGGAGTTAGAATTGATGGTCCAGAGTACGAAACTATAGCTATGTCAGGTTCAAACTGTGGTATAAAGAGGTTGGACGCAATTATAGCGTGGAATAAGAAAGTTGACGATTACGGTATGGATACAATTTCACTTGGCGCTACAATAGCTATGGCTATGGAGGCATATCAGAGAGGATACCTAAAGAAGGAGGACCTAGATGGATTAGAGCTTAAGTTTGGAAATGAGGAGGCTTGGCTGAAAATCGTTGATTACATTGCATTTAGGAAGGGCATTGGAGACGTATTAGCTGGTGGTGTAAAGAAGTTAGCTGAATATTTAGGTGAAGATGCATGGAAATTTGCTATCCATATTAAAGGGTCAGAGTTCCCAGCATATGACCCACGAGGCTCATTTTCAATGGCACTTGCATATGGAACTGCAGATAGAGGAGCTGATCACTTAAGGTCATGGCCAATAGCATATGACGCATTTGGAGACTTAGATCCATTTGAAGTCGAAGATAAGCCTCAAATTGTAATTGATGATCAAAATAGAAATTCCGTAAAGTGGAGTATGGTATTCTGTGACTTCTATGCAGTTGACTATGAGACTATGGCGAAGTTCTATACATTAGTAACTGGTAGAGAGATTACTAAGGAGGAGCTTATGAAAATTGGTGAGAGAATATGGAACGTAACTAGGATGTTCAATGTGAGGGAGGGCTTTAGGAGAAAAGACGATTATCCACCATACAGGATTATGAGAGAAGCTGGTAAGGCTGGTCCTTCAAAGGGTAAGAAGGTTACAAAGGCTATCTATGAAAAAATGTTAAATAAGTACTATAAGCTTAGGGGCTGGAATAGAGAAGGTATTCCAACTAAGAAGAAGCTTAGGCAATTAGGGCTGAGAGACCTAATAAAGGACCTACCAACCTAGCCTCCTAATTTTTCAACCACCTAATGAATGATATAATATCCCATACCTTTTTATCTTTGTTAATTTAGTTTTCATTTATAGAGGTTGATTACGCTATGAAAATTACTGTTTTAGGTGTAGGTACGATCGGTAAAGTTATTATCCGCGATCTTCTTGAGAACTGGAGAGTTGATGAAATTATAGCCATAGATTATAACTACAAGGAGTTGAAGAAGTTTGTTGATTCTCTTGGTGATCCAAGAGTTACTCCACTAAAAGGTGATATTAGAGATATAGATTCAACCGCTAAGCAGATGGAGATGGGCGACTATGTTGTAAATGCAACATGGTATGAATTTAATATCCATGCTATTAAAGCGATGTTGAAAGCGAAGAGGGACATGATTGATCTTGGTGGTCTCTATTGGATGACTAAGAAAGAGTTGGAATGGGACGAAGAAGTAAAGAAAGCTGGACTAACATTACTACTTGGTGCTGGAGATGATCCTGGAACCTCAAATGTCCTAGCTAGGTATGGATCTAATAAGCTAGATGAAGTTCGTGAAATACACTTTAGGTGGGGTGGAAGAGTCGTTGAGGAGGAAGAAGCTAGAGTATCCTTTGGTTTTTCAGTGTTAACAGTTATGGATGAAGCAACTATGAACGCTGTAATGTATATTGATGGAAGGTATATAGAGGTCCCACCTCTAAGTCATAAAGAGTTAACGTACTTCCCTGACCCTGTTGGCTACCAATATACATACACGATTCTACACAGTGAGTTAGCAACAATTCCTTGGACAATTAAAGGCGTAAAAACAGTTACATACAAAGATACTTGGGATGAATCGATGTTTCCAATACTCGATTTCTTAAAGGATGTTGGGCTGGTAAAGAGAGAACCTATCGATGTAATGGGTCAGAGAGTATCTCCAGTTAAGGTATTAGCATCATTAACTAAGCCGTGGGAACCCAAGAGTTACTATGGAGTACTTAAGGTAGTTGTTAAGGGTGTAAAGAATGGTGTGGAGACTAAGTATACATACTACGTTGGTCCTGTTGGATATTGGGAGAAATGGAATGCAGGGGCAACAGCAGTAACAACAGGGTTGGGCGCTACTGCGGGCCTAAAGTTACTAGTTGATGGACACGTTGGTAGAAAAGGTGTAGTACCTCCAGAGCTAGTGGATAAGCCAGAGTTATGGCTTAGAGAGCTTAGTAAGAGAGGCATAAATATAACTGAAGTCAAAGAGGAGATTAGACCAGTATAATAGGGCGGGTGTCACTAATATAAATAGCTAGCCTTAGTTT
>Ga0190366_1000013_pt1 | contig 37544 bp, 39 predicted proteins | sample 487218910_MG_FD_169990 | JGI IMG/M metagenome (GOLD analysis project Ga0190366, IMG submission 169990) | Hydrothermal vent microbial mat bacterial communities from Southern Trench, Guaymas Basin, Mexico - 4872-18-9-10_MG | ecosystem: Environmental > Aquatic > Marine > Hydrothermal vents >...
TATCTAAAGAGGAAAAGTATTAGGAGTCTAGCTGAGGAGAGATATAGAAGGAATATTCGCAAGTTAGAGTCTGGAGAGATCTACAAGAAATACTATAATGGCTTCTTTGATCCGAGTAGTATAAGTTATGAAGAGAAAAAGAGGCTTTCTATAGAGTTTGGCGTCCCTGTGGTAGAGTAATATGTATAAAGCGTTTGAAATTAAAAGCTATGTAAATAAACTCCAAAATTATAATTACGTAGTTAAAGTTATGGCTATAGACCTTACAAGTGGAAGGGAACTTTCACCAGACGCTATTGAGCAAATTACAGAAGAGGATATGATTGATTTTGAAAGAGGCATAGGGAGAGAATTACTAGTAACATATAATGATACAAAATCTGCAGATAAAGCAGAAATTAGCCGTCTTATATATAACTTCGAGGGAGACATCGCCTTAATTTATCATATTAAGGATAATATTGAAGGTAAAGAATGGACCTATATAGAGGTGTATAGTTCTGGAGTATTGAAAAATAAACATAGATTCATGTGTACTCCGGAAAAAGCGCTAAAAGAAATTTTACTTAAAGTTCGTTAACTAAGCTACATAAATTACAATTTTCGATATTAATATTTGGCTCTAAAGCTTTATGAAATCTGCATAAATATCCTTTTTTTACAAAATAATGTGTAATCTCAAGAATTATCCTAGCTATCGTTATAGGATCGGGCTTATTCTCAACAATAAATTTTGTCTTCTCTTTAACTAATTTGGCAACATCACTAAACTCAGATATATCAATAACTTTCCCTCTACTATTAGATAGGTAATATGATACAACAGCCTGAGTTAAATCTAGTAACTTAGCTATATCTTTCTGCTTCATACTATACCTAGAATATAACTCCTTAACAATCATACTTCTAATTGCCGGTATAACCGTTCTAACCGCTACCTCATACGGTGTTAGCATGCCTTAAAACCATAATTATAACTGTGTTAAGATAGTTAAAGTGGACATATATAATCATATATAGATTAAATGTATCGACGCTTTTCCTTTTAGACAGCTTAAATTAAATATTAATAAAAGTAGGAAATGGGCTTTTTATCTTATTAAGTGACAATATATTTATTTGGTGATTATGCGATGTCATATAAATATAAAGAATTAAAAATTATATGGACTGGACATTCTGGTTTTAAGATTACTGACGATATCATTATATGGATTGATCCGTATCAAGTCTCTAAGCCTACAAGGGCAGATATTGTGCTAGTTACACACAACCACTTTGACCACTTTAGTAAAGCTGATTTAAAGAAAATATTAAGTGACGATTCTACACTAGTTGCCTCGTATGAAGTTTCTCCAGAAGCTGGAGATTTGCCCGGAGAGAAAATTTATGTTAAGCCTGGAGATGTAGTTGAAGTTAAGGGTGTTAAAATTTGGGCTGTACCAGCATATAATGTTAATAAGTTTAGGTCTCCAGGAGTAGTATTTCATCCAAAGGAAGACCTAAAGGTTGGATATGTAATTGAGTATAAGGATGTTAAGATTTATCACGCTGGTGATACAGATAAGATACCAGAGATGCGTGGGATAGAGTGTGATATCGCTCTTTTACCAGTTAGCGGAACATATGTTATGACTGCAGAGGAAGCTATAGAAGCTGCTAAAATAATTAATCCGAAAATAGCGATTCCTATGCATTACGGAGCTTTTGTTGGCTCGAGAAGTGATGCTGAGAAATTTAAAAAAGAGCTAGAAAATATCGGAATAAATGTAGTTATTTTAGAAAGAGAGTAGTGTTGGCTAGTTAAATGATGGCTAAATTTTGGGGTAAAAGCGGTAATATTAAAGAGGAGATACTCAAAGATTTTCCCATTTTTAAAAGAAAGATTAATGGTAAAAGACTGATTTATTTAGATAGTACAGCTACTAGTCAAAAGCCTATCCAAGTTCTAGATGTAATTTACGATTTCTACTCTAAAGTTAACTCTAATGTCCATAGAGGGATTTATAGATTAAGTGAGGAAGCTACTGAAGCATATGAAAAAAGTAGGGAGAAAGTAAGAAAGTTTATTAATGCAGCGTCAATTAGGGAGGTAGTATTCACGAAGGGTGCTACTGAGTCCTTAAATATGGTCGCTATGAGCTGGGGTCTACAGAACATTAAGAAAGATGATAATATAGTGTTAACTATGATGGAGCATCACAGCAATATGCTTCCATGGAGAAGAGTAGCAAGGCTAAAGAAAGCTAAAGTATATTATATACCAATCACTAGCGATGGTTTCCTCGATTTATCTTATCTAGATAAAATTAAGGATGCACGGGTATTAGCAGTAACTCATGTAAGTAACGTTTTAGGCACAATAAATCCAATTAGGGAATTAGCAAAGTGGATTCATGAAAAAGGAGGTATTATTGTTGTAGATGGTGCTCAATCTACACCACATATGCCAGTAGATATTAAGCAGCTAAATGTAGATTTTTTTGCATTTTCTGGACACAAAATGTTAGGGCCAACAGGAATTGGTGTCCTATATGGTAGAGAGAAAATCCTGGAGGAAACAGAGCCATTCCTACTAGGGGGTGAAATGATTAAAAAAGTTTCAATGAACGATGAAGAGTGGAGTGATTTACCATGGAAGTTCGAAGCTGGAACACCAAATTTTGTTGGTGCAGTTGCATTAGGAATGGCTATAGATTATCTTAAATCACTAGGCATGTCTTGGGTTAGAAAGCATGAAAAAAAGTTAACTAAATATGCAATTGAACTATTATCAAAAATACCGAGTATAAAGATTTATGGCCCTTTAGATGTTAACTATAGAGGCGGCGTTATCAGCTTTACCATGAATAACGTTCATCCCCATGATATAGCTACATTACTCGATGAATATGGTATTGCCATTCGAAGTGGTCACCACTGTGCTCAACCACTTCATGAATACCTAGGTGTAGCCGCAACTGCACGTGCAAGTTTCTATATCTATAACTGGGAAGAAGATATTGAAGCACTCTACAACTCACTACTTAAGATACATAAAATGTTTAATGAATAAAATATACTTATTTCTACTTTTTTAGGAAGATAATGCTTTCCCTAGCTTCGCCAATTTTTATAGTTCTATTTCTAGTTGCCACTCTCTTATTAACAGCCCATAACTCTTTAGGTTTAAAGCCAACATAATATGCCAGTCTCATTAATATGGTATCAGATTCTATAACCCTATCGGGAAATACTCCACCAGCAACGACCATAGCTACCCTACCACCTTCTCTTAGTACTCGGTACATTTCCTTCAAAACTCTCCACATATCTATAAAATATGCCTTAGCTAGAGGCGGCATATCAATAATTATATCTGTAGGCATATCCTCTGGAACTTTAACCCTAGGAATTAAACTAATATACGACCTAATCGGATTAACGTCAGCACCTCCCATAAACAACCTATACTCAATCTCATAAACCCTCGTATATTCTATTTTATTAAGGTATGGAGGGCTAGTTATAATATAATCAACAGATTCATCGTCTAATTCCATTCTTCTAGCATCTCCAACTATAACCTCCAGCTCACACTGCTGAAACTCAATTTTCTTAAGATCATTGATCATTTTCTTAACAACTCTTTTAAAGAGAGGTCGAAATGGAGGTACATCTTTTTTAATAATCCTCAGTACTCCACCATCCTTATATGCATATGTAACTTTTGAAGCTGCATTCATTAATGCAAGCATAAAAAAGTTTCGAATTTTTCTATCTTTAACCTCTAAGATCTTATCCCTAAAAAAGATTATATCCTCAAGATTATGTCTCTCAAAAGCTCTTTTAACAAAGTGATCTACATGAGACAAATCTGGCTTAACAAATTTATGGCTAAAAAGCCACCTCGAAGTTTCTTTAAGTTCTTCAACATCGTAATCCTCAATCTTAACCTGCGAAATAAATGCAAATAGTGGACTAACTTCGATCCCAATACCATTAATACCACACTCTTTACATGCTACTAATGTTGTTCCAACTCCTAGAAATGGATCAAGCACCCAGTCATCACGCTTAACCTTAAATTTATCGAACATAAGCATTACGAAATCACGTGAATATCCCTCCTTAAAGTAAAACCAATTATAAACTGGTAAATCCCTATTCGGCACAAAAGTAACTAATGGGCCTAAATCAAATTTTTCAACATACTTAACTTTTAGTCCTCTGCCACTCATCACTATCCTCCTTAACTAATAATATAGTTACGATAAGGAGATTAAGATTCAATATAGGGTTAAATAATGGGAGTTTAAAGCTCCAGAATCACGTGAAGAAGAAAAACTAAGTTAATAAAGTACAAAGCGCTAAAAATGTGAATAGCAAATGTTAATAGTCAGAACAATATTTTCTATTGATCAAAGCTATTTATAATGAGCAAGCTAAACTCAACACCTAATCTCAGACTAAAAAATCTTTAATGTAATAGATGTAATGGTATTTAAGCTTAGAGATAAGAGAGTTGTTTCTTATTTTTAAAGCAGAATAGGAAACACCCTTCATAATAACAAGTATTATTTGTCATAAAATAAGAAGAATGTAAAAAATTGCACAACGGAATTTTTTAAACAATTCGAGACGCTAAAATACATTTAGAATTATAAAGTAAATCTTTCATTATACTTTATAATCTTATGAAGCTGCTTATCCTTAGCAAAATTTCAAGATAATAAACTAGTTAGAATATCATAATGATTACTGATTATATACTATCTATAATAATTCTATTATCGAGATGGAGGAGGAACTTAAAGATCAATTAAAATTATTACTAGAAATGCGGGATAATATAAATAAATCTGGTGATGCTTTAGGTCTTAAAGATAAATATTATGATCTTGAGGTACCTAAGATTGAAAATCCAGAGTACTACTTATTTACTGGTAGGGAATACCATATAGCCGGCGCTCTAAGTGAAATGGCAAAGTATGAACATAGCTTTTCTCTCAAAGTAGGACTATTTATGAGAAAAATCGGGATAGATCCATTAAAGATCATAATAAAAAGTGGTGTTGTAAAGAGGTTTAAAGAGATTCCTGTAAAATTATTTGAGCTACTTACGGGGGCAGGCTATAAAGTTAGCTATAATATCCAGTATGATAAATATCCAGGAACATTACTCTGGGAGTATGGCTTTATAAATGATTTTAAGTTGTACATAAATAATTTATTTGATGTTTTCAAGAACCTCGGAGTTAAGAAAATAGTTACTATAAGTCCACATTCAACCGAGGTTCTTAAAATAGTTTCTAAGGAGTATTTAGAAAATGAGAGTGATGTAGAAATAATACATTATACAGACCTATTAAGTAAATCAGACTTAAAGTTTAGGTCTGACAACATTAAAGTTGCTTATCATGATCCATGTCATCTAGCTAGAGTAATAGGCATTATAGAGGAGCCTAGAGAGCTAATTAAGAGATGTGGATGTGAACTTCTAGAACACGATTATTCTAAGGATTTAACTACATGTTGCGGTGCTCCAGTAGAATCCATAGCTCCGGAGGTATCTAAGGAGATTGCCAGAAAGAGGATAAATGAGTTAAAAGAGCTAGGTGTCGATGTAATTATTACTGCATGCCCATTCTGCTTAGCTATTCTATCCTCAGTAGCTAAAAGTGATGATCCAAAAATAATTGATTTAGTTGAGTTTCTCTATGAGAGGTGGATTAAAACTTGAGTGTAACCGAATATTTTACTAAACTAAAAAGTAAGCTTAAAGATCCAAGCTATAGAAAGGGAATTAATATAGCAACGGCAAATTATAGGATTAAGAGGAAGATATATATTGATGACTATATTGAGAACCTAGCTAGAGAGGTTAGGAAGATTAAAGAATTCTCAATAGACAACCTAGAGGAGATGGTTAAAATAGCTATGGATTCATTTAGAGAAAATGGTTGTGAGGTTTACCTAGCAGAAAACGCTAAGAAAGCATTAGAAATTGTTAAGGATTTAGTTAAACCTGGAGACATACTTGTTAAAGGTAAAAGTATGACTACAGAAGAGATAATGCTTAGAGAAGAGCTTACTGAGTATGGCGTAGAGCTTTGGGAAACGGATCTCGGTGAACTATTAATCCAATTAGCTAATGAATTCCCATCTCATCCAGTTACACCAGCAATACATATGACCCGTGAAACTATCGCAGAACTATTACGTGAAAAATTAAATGTTAATATATCTAGTGATCCTGAAGATATAACTAGATTTGTAAGAGGATTCTTGAGAAAGAAGTTCATTAATGCTGCTATTGGAATGACTGGTGCTAACACTGTTTCAGCGAGGGATGGCGTTATATTAACGATGGAAAATGAAGGTAACATTAGACTATCAAGTGGTCTACCTGATAAATATATAGCGGTAGTAGGTATAGAAAAGATTGTCCCAACTATTCAAGATGCCTTTAGGGTTTTAGAGGTAACATGGAGATACGCTGGATATAAGGTAATAAATTATATAAACGCAGTTGCCGGTCCAAGTAAAACTGGCGATATAGAAAAGATTATTGTTAAAGGTGTCCATGGACCAAGAGAAGTACATGTAATCTTCCTAGATAATGGCCGTAGTGAGATGGCTAAGCACCCAGTATTTAAGGAGGCGCTATATTGTCTACGATGTGGAGCATGTATCTACGAGTGTCCACTCTTCCAAGTTGCTGGAGGAAACTTTGGATATAAATATATTGCTGGAATTGGTGCTATTTGGGTATATCACACAATTAGCAAGAAAATAGGGTTATCTATGGCATACTCATGCTTAAGAGATGGTAGATGCAAAATCGTTTGTCCACTAAAAATTGATACACCAAAAATGATACTAGAACTGAGAAAGTCACATGAGTAACTACGATACTAAACTAGTAAATCTGTAAACTCGATACCGATAGCTCCATTATTAATCATTTCCAAAATTGCTTTTTCCGAATCTCCGGGGTTGACATCTACACCCTGTATCGCATCTAGCAATAGAAATACTATGAATCCATATTTTATTGCGTCGAGAACAGTAGCTTTTACACAGTAGTCTGTCGCTAGTCCACCAACAAATAACCTCTTAACACCTATATTACGTAAAATTCCACTCAAGTTTGTTCCTTGAAATCCAGAATATGCTTCCTCATCCTCTCTAAAAGCTTTACTAATCACTATTACATCATCTGGTAATTTTAATTTATCTGGAAACATCGCTCCCCTAGTATTCCTTATACAGTGAGGAGGCCAAGGTCCACCCCTAGTATTAAATGATATATGATTTTCGGGATGCCAATCTCTAGTAGCAATAATAGGTAGATTTTTCTCCATAAATACCTTAATATACTTGTTTAGCGGCTCGATAACTTTATCACCATTAGGCACTGGTAAAGCACCACCAGGAAGAAAGTCATTTTGAACATCAACAATTATCAATGCAGAGTCTTTAGTTAACGCGATTTTCATCAAAAATAGTTCTAATCAAGCATTAATAAATTTGACTTACAAGGAAATCATAATGAACATCGTGTATCATTCCCTTTTTAAATGCACGTAATTACATTAATTTATTTATGAAAGCTGTAATATACGACCCTTCCGTAGGTATAACTGTAAAGAATATTAATAAACCGAAAGTTCCTCCCAAGCATGTGCTTGTAAATATTAAAGCCGCTGGGATATGTGCTTCAGATCTCCACTATATTCTTGGACATTTTAGCTACGCAAAAACTCCTATTATTCCAGGTCATGAAGGTAGTGGGGTTGTTGAAGAGGTAGGTAGTGATGTAGAGAGAGTTTCCATTGGCGATAGGGTAGTTATAGATTATATAATTCCATGTGGCAAGTGTAGGTATTGTCAAAGTAATATGGAAAATATTTGTCCCAACCTTAAATGTATAGGATTCGAGTTGGATGGAACTTTCGCAGAATACGTAGTAGTTCCAGAAGACAACTTAATTAAACTTCCTGAAAATATTCCATTTGAAATTGGAGCAATTGCTGGATGTGCAGTAGTAACTCCATATCATGCTATTCGTATCTCCGGTCTAAATAAAGGTGAAAGCATCGCTGTTATGGGGTTAGGTGGTGTCGGAATCCATGCAATTACGATTGCGAAATTGAAGGGTGCAAATCCGATAATAGGTATAGATATAGATGATTACAAGTTAAGCGTTGCCAAGGAATATGGAGCTGATTATGTAATTAATGCATCTAAAGAGGATCCAGTTGAAAAGGTAAGGTCTATTACAGAAGACGGGGTTGATTACGCATTCGAGTTTATCGGGTTAGAAAAAACGGTAAAGCAAGTAGTTGAAATGGTTAGAAGAGGTGGTAAAGTGGTTCTAGTAGGATTAGTACATAAACCGATAGAGCTAAATATCCCGGAGATACTACATACTGAAAAGAAGATTTATACATCAATAGAACATACAAAGCAAGACCTAAGGGATATAATTAAAATATTAGGCGAAGAAAAGCTGGATATATCAAAATCGATAACTCATGAAATATTTATTGATGAAATCCAAAATGCTATAGAAATATTAAGAGATAAAAAAGAGACTGCAATAAGGATAGTTATCAATAGATTCTAAGCGCTTCTAACTCTTTCCACCAGAGGTTTTAGAATCATCAATAACATATTCATGGAAATATTTTGGTTTGGAACCGGTATCCTTAGAAATTTATCTCTAAATACTTAAGCTTAATTTTTATATTTGAAATATAAACAAATAATAATTGCAAGGGAGGCTCTAATTATCTAGTTGTAGAGGTATAGGTGAATGTTATGTCAATGCCTCCAAAGGTTAGAGCGGAGATTAGCAAGTTCCTTGAGAGGACCAAAAGATCTGAAGAAATATATGAGGAAGCTAAAGAGTATATACCATTTGGTGTAAACAGTAATTATCGATATTCTGAACCATATCCAATATACGTATCTCGTGCACAGGGTACTAGAATTTGGGATGTAGACGGTAATGAATATATAGATTATTTTATGGGTTATGGAGTATTAACCGCTGGACATTCACATCCTAGACTCGTAGAAGTAATAACTGAAAAAATCAAAAACGGCACAATCTATGGTTTCGAATTTGAGGAGTCATATAAACTAGCTAAGATCATTTGTAAAAGGTTTAACGTCGAAATGGTTAGGTTTTCAAATACCGGTTTAGAGTGTACAATGCATGCAATTAGATTAGCAAGGGCATATACACAGAGGGACAAAATAATCAAGTTCTTAGGTACATATCATGGTTCTCATGATCAAGTTTTAGTAGCGACAAAGCCGAACCTAAAAGCTGCTGGTCACCCTAAGAGGCCAGCTAAAGTTCCATCATGTCCAGGAATACCTAAGAGCTTAATTGAAGATATTCTAATTGCCCAGTTTAATGACTTAGAATCTGTTGAGTCTATATTAAGGGAGCATCCAGATGAAGTTGCAGCTATAATTCTAGAGCCTGTGCCGATGAATATGGGCGTAATTCTACCGAAGAAGGGTTTCTTAGAAGGTCTAAGAAAGCTATGTGATGAATATGGTGTAATTTTAATATTTGATGAAGTTAAGACTAGCGGAAAGGTTTATGGTGGAGCTGAAGAAGCATTTGGAGTAAAGCCTGATATGAAAGTTATGGCTAAGGCTATCGCTGGAGGGTTCCCACTATCAGTAATAGCTGGTAGTAAGGAAATTATGCAGCATTATGGTCCAGGTAGGGTAGCGCACGCAGGAACATTCAATGCTAACCCAATCTCTATATCGGCGGCAATTGTAACCTTAGAGGAGATCCTAACTCGCGAAGCTATGGCAAAAGCAATAAAGTTAAGTGAGGATTTGGCCAAGGGATATAGAGATGTCTTAACTGATGCTGGTATTGATAATTATGTTGCAATATTCGGTACAAGTGGAAATCTATACTTTACAAGTGAACCCATATATGATTATCACTCTATGGTATCTAAGCTACATATTGGTAGATGGTGGGCATACTATGTATCGATGATGAACAGGGGAATAATACCAACAGCATTTGGATTTGATGAGCAGTGGACAGTCTCAGTCCAACATACTGAAGAGGATAATCAAAAGCACTTAGATGCTTTACAAGATACGGTACCAATATTAAAGGAGGAAATACCAAATATTAGATTACTTTCTATGGAGGCTTTCTAAAAAACCTAAAACTCCTTTTTTATATTTCTTAAGTTAACTAGCTTTATTTGATATAACATGAAGATGGATTTAGAATGTGTAGCTTGTTTATTAAACCAGACATATAAGGCATTATCAAGGATTAACGTAAGCAGAGAAGTTAAAGAGAAATTGCTAAGAAAAGCTTTGGAAATAGTTGCTAGCAACAGCTGGAGTTTATCATCTCCCCAACTATACTTCAGAATATACAAGTTGATAAGACTAGAGTCGGGTATAAACGATCCATATCAGCACGATAAAAAAACTTGGAATAAAAAAGCTCTTGAGCTATATGATGAGCTAAAGCAAGCAATAATTAAATCTAATGATCCGCTTTATACATCCCTTAAACTAGCTATCGCTGGAAATATTATAGATTTCGGAGCACTAGATAGATTTGATGTTGAAAAAACGATTCAAGAGTCTCTTGAAAAACCATTAACAATCGACGATTATCTACTATTTAAAGAGAAATTAAGGACTGCAACATCAATTCTATACTTTATGGATAATGCCGGAGAAGCTATATTCGATAGGCTCTTTATAGAGGAAATTGTCAAGTATGGTATATCTAAGGTATGTTTAGTCGTTAGAGAAGAACCATTTATAAATGATGTAACTATTGCAGATTTAGATGATACAGGCATCCTAAGTATTAGTGAAGTTGAGGTATTAACAATGCCAGTAGATCCTGAAAAATTTGAATATTACGAGAGAGAAGGTGTTATTAAAAGCTGGATAAAAAGTAATGATTTAGTTATAGCAAAAGGACAGGGAAACCTTGAGATACTAGATAAGTATGAAGATATCTTCTTTGCATTGATAGTTAAATGTAATGCTGTAGCTAGATATCTCGGTGTTAATGTGGGAGATATGATATTTAGGTATAATATCTAGAGACTTAATTCCTATGCTTAATTTTTCTATATTGGTAAGTCTCTATGAAGTGTCCTCCAAATTGTTTTAAGTGTTGCCTAGATACCGAAATGATACTGTCGGAAAGTGATATTAAGAGAATAGAATCTCTAGGGTATAAGCGAGAGTATTTTACAGAATTTAGGGACGGTTTTTATAGACTCAGGAACATAGATGGTCATTGTATATTCCTAAATATTGAAACTGGAAAATGTAAAATATATAGTTATAGACCTATAGGATGTAGGGTATATCCAGTAATCTATGATCTCAATAAAGGTTTTATTTTAGATACTGACTGTCCAGCTATCAATACAGTCACAAGAAGAGAGTTTCTGTATAAAGTTAGACTTCTTTCAAAATTACTTTCTGAACTAGGGATAATATAGTAATGGTAGATATCTAGACTATTCATTCATAAAATTTATAAAAATTACCTAAGAAAAAAGACAATTGTATGAAAAGCGAAATTAAATTAATCATAGTACTAATTATAAGCATTATAATAGCACTGTTTCCTCTATATGGAAAAATTTTCTCTCCATATATATGACAGGAACGTATAGTGTTGCATTCGTAACATTTAAATACTTTTGTTGCGTTTTATAAAGCGGTGATGAAGTTATATAGGACTGGGAAAGTTGCGGGGATGCTTGGAGTGCATAAAGTTACTGTGATTAGGTGGATTAAACAAGGTAAGATTAAGGCTGTAAGAGTTGGTAGGGAGTATAGGGTTCCAGAGGATGAAGTGAAAAGGATACTTAAAGGTAAGCTCGCTGATACAGCAGTTATCTATGCGAGAGTTTCATCATCAGACCAGAAGAGTGATTTAGAGAGGCAAGTTGAATACCTTAAAGAGTATTGCTCAGCTAAAGGATACAACGTTATTGATATCATAATAGATGTAGCCTCTGGATTAAATGAAAAGCGTAGAGGTTTAAAAAAGCTGTTTGAATATGTCGTAAACAGAAAGGTTGATGTTGCTGTTATCAGCTACAAGGATAGACTCACGAGATTTGGGTTTAGATACTTAGAGGATTTCTTTAACTCACACGGAGTTAGAATTGAAGTGGTCTTTGGAGAAGAACCTAAGGATTTACAGCATGAGTTAATTGAAGACTTAATTGCCATCGTAACTTCATTTGCTAGTAGATTATATGGAATGAGAAGTCATAAAAAGAAGAAGGTGGTGGAAAGTGTCAAGCAAGCGATTAGAGACTGTTAAACTAACAGCAAGGTTTAAACTTGATGGAAAAGTAGATGAAAGCTTGTTTGAAACGTATAAGAGAATAGTTAACGAGCTACTTGATTATGCTCATTCTAAAGGAATCACATCGTTCAAAAGATTAAAAGCAGAGAAATATCACAAGTTAAGGCGGAGATATTCTAAGTTACCATCTCATTACATTTACACAGCTTGTCAAATGGCTTGTTCTATTTATAAGTCATTCAGAAAGCTTAAAAGGAAAGGTAAGGCTAAATCTGACAAACCCATATTTAAGAAAGATATAATCATGTTCGATGACCACTTGTTCAATCTCGATTTAGAAAATTGGATTGTTAGAATTTCCACACCTAATGGTAGATTAAAATTTAAGCTTCTACATGGAAAGTATCACGAGAAGTTTAAGGATTGGAAGGTTGGACAAGCTTGGCTCGTCAAAAGAACAGATGGGATTTATTTAAATGTTGTATTCTCAAAAGAAGTAGAGATAAGAACTTGTAGAGATGTTATAGGAGTTGATGTGAACGAGAACAACGTTACTATTGCGACCAATCAGAACTTCATAAAGCTTGAGACGAGGGAAAGAGTAATTAGAACAGCTTACTTCTTAAAAAGAAGAAAAATTCAGAGTAAGATAAGGTGCAGAAGAGTTAAAGCTAAGGTTCTGGCAAAATATCGTGATAGGGAAAGAAATAGAGTTCTAGACATCTACCATAAGGTTGCTAACAAAATTATTAAAGTTGCATTAAAAACGAATTCAGCAATAGCCTTAGAAAACCTCAAAGAAATTAGAGAGAAGATAAATTACTCGAAAGAATTAAACGGAAGGCTACATAGGTGGAGTTTTAGAAAATTCCAGCAGATATTAGAGTATAAAGCTAAGCTAAATGATATTAAAGTCATTTACGTCAACCCTCACAAAACCTCAACCCTCTGCCCGATATGTGGGAGAAAATTAAGCCTGAATGGGCAGAGGCTCTTGAAATGTGAATGCGGTTTAATTGCGGATAGAGACGTAGTCGGTAGCTGGAATATTAGGTTGAGAGGTTTAAAATCTTTAAAGATAGATGTGGGGAGCTCCGTTCCCCCCGAAAGCCCGTCGATGAAACCCGAGACGGGAAGACTCCCCGCTACACATACATCAAAAGCTATGAAAGTAGCGGAGAGCCAGAACGGTGTTAAAACTAGTGGAGACAGTGGTGATCATGTTATAGACGTGGGGGAGAATCTAGTATAGTAAAACCTATTCATGAAGAACATAATGCAGCGTCGGTAAGTAAGGGTATAAGTTCGGTAGAAATAGCATAAACACTAATATCTCTGATGATTATAGACTAAAAAGGCGATATTGGTTTAGTGTTAGTAGATGAGGTGAATAGAATAGTGAAATTTATCACCTATGTAAGGATGATTATTGCATTAATCATATTGATATCCGGAATATTGACTTTTATTACTGGCGTATTGCTTTATACTGCTCCAGCTGGTCGAGGAGGGCAAATAGAGCTACTTGGCCTTGCAAAGAATGATTGGAGAACACTACATTCATATTTTGCCTTTACTCTAGCAGGTTTCTCAATTACACATATTTACCTAAACTTTAACGCAATAGCACGTTATTTTAAGGAACTTTTTAGCATAAAATAATATAATCACGCTATATTACTCCATATGATGTATACTCCTCTTTTCTTAATTGGAATACTATTATTCCTAGTATAACATTATTTATTTGGTGATTCTTATTGGGATATAGTGTGTCTATTGTAGGATTCGGAGCACAAGGGAGAGTTCTAGCAAAATTTATGGATACAAATCCTGAAGTAGATAAAATCCGTGTTGGCGATATTAGATGGAGCTTTATTAAGGATTATATTCATAGATATGAGAGGGTCGAGGGATACAAAGTTGATGCATCGAATTATAATGAAGTTTTAGAATTTACTAAGAATTCAGATGTAATAATTAATGCAGTCACTCCTGAATTTAACATAAATATTATCAAATCTGCATTAGAAAATAATGCGAATTATATTGACATGGCTTTCGGCCCTCCGTATGAAAATCTAGATAAAGAGATAGCGTTGGATAGTGATTTTAAGAAGAAGAATATAACAGCAATTACGAGTTCTGGTCTTTCACCAGGAATTACAAATATATTAATTGCTAATGTTGCCGATGATTTAGACGCTATTGATTCCATAAAGCTAGTTTGTGCAGGCACTATGGACAGCGATATTCCATTTACAACATGGTCTCCAGAAGTTATGATAGAGGATTGTCTAGCAGATACATACATTTATAAGAATGGATCTTTGGTTAGAATGCCTCCATTCTCAGGTAGACAGTTAATAAGTCTCCCAGTTATTGGTGAAGTCGAAGTTTTCCATCATATACATGAGGAATTATTTACACTATGGAGGTTCCTAGGAAAAAAAGTTAATTATATAGAATTCAAGTTTGGTGGACTAGGTATTGAAATAATATATTTAGCATATAAGCTTGGGCTATTAAGTGAGAAACCCATCGATGTCAAGGGCACTAAAATATCACCATTAAAAGTATTTCTATCTGTAATACCCAGACCACCAACTGAGGATATGCTTGTTAAGTGGATTAATGAAGGAATTGTTAGGGATGGAAAGGTGGTATGTCTAGCTATGGTTGAGGGCTATAGAGGTGATAAAAGAGTTAGCGCAAGAGTTTACGCTGTTACTCCATCAATTGTAGATATTGTAAGGAAAATGCCACAAGCAAATCATGTTTCATACGCTACATCAGCATCATGTTATATATTTGCAGATATGCTTGGGAAAGGAGAAGTTGAGGAGAAGGGAGTATATGTTCCAGAAGCATTAAGTATGGAGGTAAGGAGGAAGTTTATTGATAAAATAACGTCTTTAGATCCACCTATAAAAGTAAATTTAGAACTTAGAATGGAGCTATAGAAACAAGATTTTTAACATATAGCTTAGTGGCTGATTTCCGTGAGGTAAGGCATAACTCTATATATCAGCCTAAGTATAGGCGGTCCCAATATTATCAGAAATGGGATCTCAGTTGAGAATACCCATATGAACCATATTACAGCAGCCACTAAAGGTAAATTTACATCTCCAGATGGAAGTACAAATAACTGACTAAATCCCCATACACCAATTCCAATAATTGCACTACCAACTAATAGGCCAATATAGCTGGCAATACAATATGATATCCATTCTTTATAGATTTGGGACATCACAACTAGCAGTATAAAAGTAATTACTATTGTAGCTATAAATATCATACTAACTTCCTCGTTAATAAATCCATTATAATGTAGAGCTAAATCAATAGCAAGTAGAGCAACTGAATATAGCCCGGTAGAAGCTATAGATCTTGAAGCACTAAGTTTATATTTCGCAATCTTACCCATAATATAGAACGCTATAAAATTAGCTGGAACACCTACGGTAATACTTAATAAGGCATTTCCATGAATTAACATGTCACTAATAAATATCCCAATTGCAGCGCCTATAGCTGCAACAAGCGGTCCAAAAATAACTGAGAATATTCCTGGAATAATTACTGCAGGCCAAAACCTAACAACACCAATTACAGGGGTAAAAATACCAAGATAAGTTAAGTATCCAATACCGGCATATAGAGCAGCACAAATACCGGAAGCTGCTATATCAATACTTCTCATCAGAAAAATTAATCATATAAGTGTCGAATAAAACATGTATAAAGCATAACTATTTATCTCTAAAGATGTATAAAGTAGAGTATTTTAATAGTTAGCAATAAAAATGATTAAAAAATAATCTATATTAAAAGATTACGTAATCATATAATTATGTAATTATTGAGTTGTATAATACCCACCTATAACTGTACATGGTGAGTAGAGTCTGTGAGGCTCTACATAATAAGTTTGGGCTTTGACATTACCCAAGTAACATATATGCTCAGTAAAGTATCCTTATTTGCAAATGATAAATTACTATTTATAGTTCCAGAAGTTGAAGTTCCACGTTCTAAACAATCTAGAGCAGCAATTGAAGAAGTTATAGATGGATTAATAGCTAGAGGGCAAAGCATTTCCTACGAGTACTGTAAAGTTTCAGAAACTGACGTCATTAATGACTTAAAGATACTCCTAGAATACACATCAAGAGGAGATTATGATGAAATTCATGTATGGGCTATCGGTGGACCTCGGTCTATAGTAACACTTTTAACCTTATATGGACAAATTGACCCTAGGGTTAAAAGCGTATATACATATAGTGAGAGTAAGATGCATGAAGTTAAAGTTCCAAAGTTTATTTTTTCATATCCAAAGCTGAATAAGTACGAAATGATGATTTTAGAAATCCTAGCGAAACATAATACTCTATCAATTACAGAGCTATCAAATAAAATCAGTTGCTCTCAATCAAGTATATATAGGGTAATTAATAAATTGTCAAGAAATGGATTGATCACTCGGTTGAGGGGAAGAAGAGGGAAAATCGAGATAACAGATAGCGGTAAATTACTACTCTCAATATATAAGCTATATCAACTAAGAAAATAGGTTTGTAAAACCCGATTTCTCGTTGCATGTAAATCCATAAATATAACCTAAAACTGAATATAATTTCATACTACATTAAATTATAAATAATATATTCCTATACTTATCTTTACTTTTTACTGCAGTAATCTATATTTTAAATAATAGAATAGTATTATAGCTTAGTATTTTGAGGTGATAAACTTATGAATAAAATGCTTAGTTCACTAGTAATCACTATGTTGTTACTACCTATTATCCTAGCTATACCAGTGGTAAATGTTTCTGCGGAAGAGCAGCCACAATATAAATGGACTATAATGGTATATCTTGATGCTGATAATAACTTAGAGGCTGCTGGTATCTCTGACTTTAATGAGATGGAAATGGCTGGTTCAACTGACGATGTAGCAATAATTGTTTTAATGGATAGAATTGAGGGATATGACGCTTCTAATGGTAATTGGACTGAAGCAAGGATTTATAAGGTATTATTTGATCCAGATACTGAAACCATAAACTCTGAATTATTGCTAAACCTTGGAGAGGTTAATATGGGAGATCCTGAAACGGCAAAATTCTTTATCAATTATACAGTTCATAACTTCCCAGCTGAACATTACATGATAGTATTCTGGGATCATGGAGATTCTTGGAGAAGGGCGGGAGTTTCTCCGGTGGTAAAAGGTGTTTGTTGGGATGAAACTAATGGGCTAGATTACCTAACTGAATTAGAACTTGTTGAGATCATGAATTACGCTGCTTTATTAGGAATTCACTTTGATATAATAGGTTTTGATGTATGTCTATTACAAATGATAGAAGTGGAGTATGATATGTATCCATATGCAGATATAATGGTTGCATCGGAGGAATTTGAGCCAGTCGATGGATGGTCTTATGACTCGTTCTTAGTACCACTTGTTCTAAACCCAGATATGGATGCAGCTACATTAGCTGAAAATATCGTATCTGGATATGGTAATTACTATACAAATGTTTATCCTATATCATGGGCAACTCTCTCAGCAGTAAACCTAACGTGTATCCCAGATATAATCAACGCTATAAACTATTTTGCATATATGCTAACCATAGAAGTATACTTATACCCAGAGCATGCTAGTATAATAAATAAAATTAGAAATGAAACTGAGAAATTCTGCTTAGGCGAATTTTTAGATCTCCACGATTTTGCTTCAAGATTGTCCACTACACAAGGCTTTAGTTACGATCTGTCATCTCCAGCCACTCTCCTTGCAGGATTAATTGAAAATGCTACGATAGCATCGTTCCATGGGAGTGACCATCCAAATGCCCTCGGGATGGCGATATATCTTCCACCAACTGTTGACTGGTATCTTGAGGAGAGATGGCTATACTTAGAACAAACAGCCTTCTCCGTAGATACTTGGTGGGGGTTCTTCTTAGACTATTACTTTAAGACAATGACTCCACAAAAAGAATTTAGAGTAAAAGTTATATCTCCATCGACATTAGTACCGGGAGAAGAGTTAACTGTATATGTATTAACGATGTTTGGAGATAAAGCAATTAACCCAGATGCTCTAGTTATTTTGGTAACAGTCGGAAATGAAACCGTCTCTCTAACTCCCGAAGCTGTTAGTGTAGGATTATTTAAGGCAAGTATGCCCACTGTTCCTAGCATGCTAGGGAAGTCTGTATTAGTCTCTGTAGATGTCTGGTACTGGTTCTTTTATAGAAAAGATTGTAGTATGTCCCAAGTCACATCGATGTATCAGTCTATTAATGAGCTAAAAGAATTAGTAAACGGTTCACTAGCTACAATTGAAGGTAATTTAGTAATAATTAATACTGCTCTCGGTGAATTAAAAGCTACTATCGATGAGTTAAATATGACTATAATTGAGATTAAAGATGGTATAGCTACGGTCCAAACTAACCTTGGGAATATCCAGATGGGACTTGATTCACTTAAAGCTGTTCTAGGAGATGTAGCGAACAAAGTTATTTCTATCGGGAATGATGTTGCGGTATTAAAGACTGATGTAGGTACAATCAAAGTGAAAGTTGAGGAGCTACCAGAATTACTAAATGCTTTAGGAACATCGATAGATGAAGTAAGTGCGAATGTGAAATCAGTTGCTGATGAAACTTCTACATTAAAGGAGAATCAAAATACAATACTACTTCTAATAGAAGTTAACATAGTCCTGACAATTATAGCATTACTAATAGCTATCTCATCCCTAGTCAAGAAAAAGTAACTATTAACACGAAAAACTGTTAACCCACCCTCCAATAATTTTTATGTTTTCGTTATAAAGGTCTCTATCTAAATTGTGAAACCTATTAACTGTAAATACCTATTAACAAAATTGTTAATACTTTTTAATTGAATGGTAGCTTTAGTGTTAGGTGTAAATTAGAATTATGAAGATTAATGTGTTTAAGTTTGGTCCTGTTTCCGATGACTTTGTGAATGATGTCCTAGAAACTATTAGTAACACTTTAACTAAAGCTGGAGATCCAGATATTTACATAGAGGTACTTTTGTTCGATAAGCTTGATGTTCTAAAGAGCTTTAGGGAGCAGGAATATACTAAAGTTGGTGTTGAAGTTGGAGATTTATTCTTTGCTATGCATGATGCGTGGATGGGTTATCCAAGAATATTAATATGTTACGAGTTATCAAAATCTCTTCCCAAGCTAGCCTTTATAGGTGGTGTTAGACATGAAGTTGGACATGCAATTCTACATGGATCCTTAGAGTACTATGTTTTTTCACCTACCGAAAAGCTGCTAAATCTCGCTAATAAATATATGTTGACTAAAGATTTCACTAATAGAATAGTCTACTTAACATCGATAGCTGTTAAAGACTATGAAGTAACAAACTACTTAATAAACAAGGGTTTTCTAGAATGTCAATATAATCTCATTAAGGAAATTCTAAAGGTCTCAGAAGATGAGATTGAAGCGTGGAACCTTTCATGGAATAACTATATGAAGATTAACCACATATTAACAATCTTTAAGGTATATGCTACTGCAAAACCAATACTTAACATTGACATATATAAAAGAGAGATCGGATCTCTAATCGCTGAAAGCCTTAAATACCTCCCTAATAACTTTAGAGAAATCATAATAGCGTTAATGGATAAACTTGAATCTCTTAAGGGAGATACAAGAAGTAAAGTATGGAACATGATAGACATTATTTGTGATACACTTATTGACCCAATATTGAGTAAGAAAATCTCTTAAACTATTTTGAGGTTAAATACATTATTTTAATTATTATAAAAGCATATTTCCATTATAATAGTACAATTATCTTGACATTGTATAATATTGTGACTCGACGATGAAATTTAAGATTTGGCAAAATTATATCAAAAATTATCGTGAAATTGGTATTACAAAGACTAGAAGACTATTATTAAATACGCTGAACTATGCTCTAAATAGTGTAGATCCTAGGAATTACTTGCATAAGATAGTTAGGTATAGAGGAGGAATACTAGCAGTATATAATAGTGAATATGTAGTTAACATAGACAATACATATATTTTCGGTTTTGGGAAGTCTGTAGGCTATCTGGCTGAAGCACTTATCGAAATTCTTGGTGGAGTTGCAGGTGGCGCTATTATAGTTCCAAAGGAAGATATTAATAAGTATAGCTTTAGCGAAATAGAGGTATATGGAGCATCACATCCGTATCCTGACGTAGATACTTTAAAGTCATCTACAAAGTTGGTAAATTATTTAATGGATACTGATGATTCTGCATTTATAATCTTCTTAATTAGTGGGGGAGGTTCCTCGTTATTTGAGATACCAAACGAATCTATTAGCATGGATGAGCTAGTCTATACGTACAAGTTACTTGTTAACTCCGGATTATCGATAGAGGAGATAAATACGGTAAGAAGTATTTTATCTAAAGTTAAGGGTGGTAAACTACTTAGATACGTCTATCCAAGAAACTGTATAGCTCTAGTAATCTCTGATGTTGTCGGTGATCGTTTAGATGTTATAGCATCAGCACCACTCTATAACATTACTCCTAATTACATTAATATACTACCCAAAATTAAGAGCGCTGGGCTACTAGAAAAGCTCCCTAGTAATGTTATCAAAGTACTAGCTAAAGAGGAATATTTCCAAAGCTATGATTATTACGTCGAGCATTTTATTGTAGGAAGAAATTTCGATTTACTTAATGCTGTAAAAGAGTATTTAGTATCGATGGATATAAATGCTGCAATAATGTCCTCATTTATAGATACAAGTGTTGACTTGGCTGTTGAAATTTTAAAGCCAGTTATTCTAGAGGAGATTCATAATAATGAGCCTCTTAGAAAACCTTGTATATTAATATTTGGAGGAGAAACATATTCAAAGGTTCTAGGAGATGGATTAGGAGGGCCAAATCAGGAATTAGTTCTTAAGCTAGCTCTGGCATTAAATTATCCAAAGAATATATCCTTATTAGCTATTGATAGTGACGGTATAGATGGAAATTCATCTGCAGCTGGTGCTATAGCTGACAAACATACCTTTGAGAGGATTGCTAAGGATAGACTTAATGTTAATCAGTACTTAATGGAAAGTAATAGTTATACCTTACTTAACAGTATTTCGTCTGCTATAATAACTGGGTCAACTGGGCTAAATGTAAATAATCTTATGCTAGCAGTGATTAAGTAAGTTAGGATGTGAAGTGATCGTATTGGCGAGAGTTAACTGTTGAAGCTAGGCGATATATTATATATCGTTATCGTATGCCCTCTATTATTTACATGGTATATGATACCGTATTATCTATTAAGTAAGTCTTGGATATACGATAGTTGAAACAGGACTAATATTCACAGCTATCCAATTAATTGGAGTACCAATATCCTATCTCATGGGAAAAGTATTTACATATAATGACCTTAGAATTGGAATTGTCTCTATAGATTTTCTTGAAGGAATATCTAGAATACTACTTGGATTAGCCTATGGACCAATAGCACCAATTATAATACTGATAGCTTTAATATTTGAGGACCTATCCGGTTACTTTTACCCTATTTATCCTGCTTATGAAAAGCTTATTTACCCTAGTGATAAAATGAAAGATGCATTAGCATAGCATCTAAGACTGCCTGAAGCAGCTATAGTACTCACATATCCAATATGGAGGTACATCTTAGGGGTTTTATATCAAGATCTCAACTCTATTAGAATCGCTTTTGTCCTCTTTGGTATTAGTACACCTATCTCTAATATTATATACCTTTACATTTCTAAAACCTATGAAACCTGTAGAGTCTGAAGAAGAAGGAGAAAAAATTAAAATTACTTGTGCTCTACGGAGGGTATGGATCTACATAACTGTTGAGATCACATTTACTATGGTTTGGATATTTGCATCAACTTTATCTCTAGTTTACTATATTATGGAGGTGTATAGAGGTAATCTACTACGTATTGGTTTAGTAGAGGCTTCAATTTCTCTAGCTACAATAGCTGGAACATACATAACCGATAGAATTAGTGTATCAAAGTCATTTAGAGCATTCAAAATAGGAACTATAATCACAATTTTATGGCTATTAATAGTTATGCTATCCCCTCCTTTCATATTTATACTACTAGCATTTTACATCGGTAGATTAGGAGATACGATAACTTTTATATTCAAAAGAAATTGGTATTACGAGATAGTATCTGATGAGGAAATCGCATTGATAGAGGGATCCATAGAAAGTGTTAGGAAAGCTCTTTACATAGCCTCACCGTTATTATGTGGGATTGTCGCAAATATAGACCCTAAGCTCCCATATATGTTTGGCTTAGTATTTATGATTATTCTACTTATTCTATACGAGGTAGCGAGAAAACTAAGTATAAAATCAAGTTAAAATATCCTTTATTCTTGAACTATGAGTGTCGGAGAAGAGATTATCACTAGAGCACGTGGTATTGTACTAGATTTAGGGTGTGGAAAGGGAGCGTGGATTAAAAAACTTACTTTAAGGAAACCAACTATTTACCCAATTGGCCTAGATATTAATATAAATTCACTAAGAGAGCTTAATATCACAGATAAAATATATGACTTAATTTATGGTGATATTTCAACTATTCCGATTAGAGATAATTCAGTTAACTCGATATTAGTGATAAACGTATTACATGAGGTCAGTCTAGATTCGGTTGATATGGTTTTAATGGAGGTGAAGCGTGTTCTACGTGTAAATGGAGAAGTTTTCTTTATTGATAAAGTACGTAAAGAGGATCTCCCAATAAATGAAGCTTTACCAATTTATACTGAGAATTTATACCTTAAAGTATTGAGGCTTATAAAAGGTATTAAAGCCCTAGGTGTTAAAAACATAGACGAACTATTATTTTTATTTCGTAATTTTTCATTTAAAGTTAGTATGCATAAAGAGGTAAAATTTGGAGAGAAAATTTCTGGTAATGTCTTCTTAAAAATGTGGGGTAGAGAAACTAAGAATTTAGCAAAAACCTTGGTAGGCATACCTCGTTTCGAGATAGAACGTGATATTGAGAGAATAGAGAATTTTGCTAAACAATTTGGATATGGACCTACAAATGCAGTTTTCCTAATACTAAAGAAGTAATGTAGCTATGGTTTTTCATAATAGCCTATTCTACTAAGTTCTCTAGTGCCAACATAAGGAATAAATTCATATGAATATGCTTTATCGAAAAATATCCTTATATTCTCAATTTCTCTTGGATAATCGATAACCAAAATTATTATATGCTTTCTTTTTGCAATGTTAAGGTAGTATAGGTCATACTGAACTTCCTCTGCACTCCTAGGTTTATCATCCATAAACCAAGTATCCTCTTTACCAATACCATCAATGATAGATATGAACTTTGGATTTTCCAGCAGTTCAATTCCATTCTGGGGTATAATTAAGAAACCTGGCTTCATTTTTCTAGCATATGTAGAAATTTCAGATATAAACTTCACCATTTCAAACGTAAGAAAATCATATTGATATCCCTCTTCAGCCCAATACCAATATACATCAACCTTATCAAGATATACACCATCATAACCAATCTCTATAATTTCCCTTAATCTACTAGCTATAATACCCTTCCAATCAATATACCAATACTTAACTGGATAACACCCTGGCCACTCCGAATTTTCAGGACCTAACCATTCTGGATATTCACCAGGTCTCCAATCAGCACACCAGTAATCTCTGTAATCCTCTGCTTCTCCGATACTCAAATACGCTAATACAATTTTACCACGCTCCTTCAACTTACTAATTTCCTCATAAGTTAAGTTAAAGTCATCTGGATCAATAACGAGAAGATCTACAGGTAAGTTTACTAAATCGTTGTATGAGACATTATCAGCTTGCAAAATATAAATCCAGCTTTTAACTGTGGATAATAACATTTTCGATAAAAACCTTATAATATCCATAAATTGCAGTAAATACATCCTTTGATACATCTTATAACTCAGCATTTCTCTCTCAGAAATACTATGGTCAGAGTAGAAAAGTGTAGTGTCAATCAAGCTAGAAACAATATGAGAACAATTAGCGTAGAGTTCATAATCCTTCAACCTAAGCCTCTTGAGATAATAATTAGCTAAAGATAAATTTCCCTGGAAGTCATCAATCAAATCCATATCTATAGGTATAAGCCTCTCAATAGAAATGCTCCTCCTCTTCTCTGCGATATTTCCTAAGTCAGTAGTTAATTCAGAAAAAGTTGATAGTCTGATGACACCTTTCTTCTCCAGCTTAGTAATATCATCTATAATTTCTCTAAGTAAATTTATATCCTCAAGAGACGAGATTTCGCTACACGAGATGATAAAAACAGTCACCTTATTATTCTTTAAAATGTTCAACACAACATCTGGAGATAAGCCATTAAGTTTTAATCCAAGAATGATAAACAAATCATTATCTGTATAGACTTTGCGCTTCTCATAAGCATCAGTGTAAGATACGGTCACAGATATATTAGTATCTCTAAGTATATGTGTTATGCTTGAAGAATATTCGCCCCATGGAAGATACAAGACATGTGGGTTATATTTATCCCTATAATGTTCATTAAACCATATGTTAGAGGATAATATCTCAACTCTAATAATCTCATCTGGTAAACGCGTTAAGGGAACATATGAATATGTAGAACTAATAACTTCAGAAGCATTATCAAGCAACTTCTTAATAATTAGATACTCATCCTTATCAACTATATTCTGAAAGTTTGGATAAAATGATACAACATACTTTATATTACTCTCTGTAAGTATGCTTAAGAAATCCTCTAAATTATTTATATTCCCACTATCAACACTAACAGTTATAACTACATTACTGCCCTCTACAAAGAAAAGTTTCCAAACCAATGAATAGTATGATAGAAATAATCCTCCAATAACGATGAAAAGTAAAATAATAGCACGTTTACTCATTAATCATCAGTAAGAATCATATATCGCGCAAGTATTTAATATCATCTATCGAAAGTCTCCATCCCATAGCGCCTTTAAATTCATCAACTCTCTCTCTTCTTTCAGTTTTCGGTATAGCGACAACCATCTTATGTGAAATCAAGTAATTCAGCCCTATCTGTACAGGTGTCTTACCATATTTCTTCCCCAGCTCAATTAAATGTTTATTTCCAGCTATCGCCCCTCTCTCAAGAGGAGTATACGCTTGCATAGTAATTTTCATATCAATCATATATGGTAATAAGCCTTTTTCAACACTTTTATCCAAAACACTATACTTGACTTGATTAACAACAATATCATGCTTCTTTAAATATGTTAGTGCAAGAGCTAAATCCTCTAAACTAAAATTACTTACACCAATATATCGAGTATAACCATTATCTACCAAAGCCTCTAAATACTTAATATAGTTCTTAATTGGAATTATATACTCTGGCCAGTGAACAAGTACTAAATCAACCGTGGAAATGCCAAGCCTAGCTAAGGACTTTTCAATAGCTCTAAAAACTGTATACTTAGATATAAAATGCTGAGGCTTAAGCTTTGTCGTAATAAAAACGTTTTCCCTCCCCACCCTCTTAATAACTCTTCCAACAAGCTCTTCAGCTAACCCATTACCATAGATCTCAGCAGTATCAATCATCCCTAAACCGATCTCAACGGCATGTGCTAAAGCATCCTCTGCCAATATATAATCCCTAATATCCCATGTACCAATACCAATTGCTGGTATCCTTTCTCCCGTAGAACCTAAAGGCTTTAAATCATCAAAGTCTATAATCATCACTAACTAATAAAGAGAATATAAAGATGCTAAGATAAATTAGAAACATAGCCATCAAAAATCTTCCAATAAAACTATAAATTATATTTGTATTTTGTAGTGTAATTTGTTTTTGTGGATCTCTCTAAATATCTAAATAAAGTTGTTAATAGGATCTTAAGTGACGAGTGGAGAGTTGGATGGTTTAAAGTAGAAGAAAATATAGATATTAATGGTATAAAATGTAAGTATCTCCTATATGGACATTCAAGACATTTTAAAAAGTATAAACCAGTATTTCTCTCACGATTTCTCTCTTACCAAATTATACCATATGGAGCAGCAGCTATCATATTTGTAGTAGACTATATTGATATTTCAATAATTGAGAAGATTATTAACGCTGTAAAGAGGTTTGTAGAGAAAACTAGATTCACTACTCCTGAGGGTATTGAGTGGGAGGTGGATGTTGCGTACATAGCTATTCTGTCTAGGGAAATTGGTAGGGGTGTGGATGAATATGTATCTAGTATTTTTAGGGGTATAATTAATGGCCAGTACATGATGTATGAGGGATTTCGAGGGAGAGTTAATAAAAGAATCGGATTAGTGATTGTTAACTATGAAGATGAAGAGATATACTCTGGAGATGATATGTTCTCTAGAGAGGCACATAGACTATTTAATCCAAAGTCTTCAATATTAGAGAAGATAACTAAATTATTTCATAAGGAGGAGTAGTTTCTTTAAAAATTAATAGAAATAAATATGATGTTATACCGGATAGAGTTAGTGCACTAAAGCATGTAGGGTATATTCCAGAGAACCATGTTGCCTTTCAAAATCTAACAATACACTGAATTCATTAAGTTTATAGCTACACTTCGAGGGTTAAAACCAAGTGATATCGAAGATGACATGAAGTATTACTTAAAGGTATTCGAATTATACGATAAGAGAGATAAGTTAATTAGTGAATTGTCAAGAGGTATGTTACAAAAAACACTAACTATAGCGATATTCAACTACATAATTAACAATTATACTTAATGATATTATCACAATAGTACTAGTCCTATTTATCGTAGTATCAGCCGTAATATACCAATATACAACAAAATTTATCACAAAGAGAATAATGAGTTACGATATCTCATAGTTAGTGGCTCATAGGGGTAAAACTCGTCATCCACTAGTCAGACGGTTGATCCCTATTCATCGCCACCAAAAATACAAAAAATAACCCAATTAATAAGTAGTCATAATTCAAGAGGTTTAATGAACACGTCTCTCCTAATAATTTTTAAGATTATAGTAGTATGGGTAGGTCCTTAAAAACATATACTAGATAGAATATCTTCATATCCACCCTATATATCAAGATACTATTAATACTCAAATAAATTTATTGACTATAGTGTTATTTTAATTCGGGTGATTAGATTGGGAATATATATAATATTGTCTAAATTAACTGATGAAGGAGCTAAAACTCTAAAAACAAGACCTGAAAGAGTAAATGAAGTTAATGAAGAACTTAAAAAGATGGGTGTTAGAATAATTGAACAGTATGCTGTTTTAGGCGAATATGATTTTGTAAATATCGTTGAAGCTGATGATAATATAACAGTTATGAAGGCTATGGTTGAACTAGCAAGTAGAGGAACAATTAGAACAGTTACTATGCCAGCTATTCCAGTCGATGATCTAATTAGAAATTTAAAAGAAAAGAAGTAAATTCTATTTCTATATTTTATTAATTTTTATAAAAATGCTCCCCCCACCATTTTTAACTAAAATAACTAAAATATATTAAAAAATAACTTAATAACTGTTATAGAGAACTTACAGCTTATAATTTATATCCATACTTTTCTTTAGGCTTATACTCAACCGATTTAAGTTCTCCATGTAAATATAAATCAAGTATCTCCCTAACTTTTCCAGATGCTCCAGTTACAACGCTAATTCCAAGTTCTTCAAAAAATGCTTTTGCACGCATACCCATTCCTCTACAGATAATAACGTTAACCCCCATCCCTTTTAACCAACTAGGTACTACTCCAGGAGCATGTTTCTCTATAAATGGATTTTCAATAGTCTCAATCTTTACCATCTCACCATTATCTATATCTATAACTAGAAAATAAGGGGTATGTCCAAAGTGTTCAAATATATCATCATCTAAACCTTTCCTATCGGACACTGGGATAACTATTCTAACCAAAGATAACCCCCCAATTCCTATTAAGAATTCTTAGGTTAAATAAAGGTTTTCTTAACTTCCTTTTTTCCCACCATCATATGTTGCATTATAAGATATATCTTCGCAATCCTCTCAAGTAGCTTAGATAAATCCTCAATATCTACAATAGCTGATGAAACCTTTAAAGGAGCGTAAGTAGCTGGTTGCTTCTCAAATCTCTTAAGAGTTACGCTTAAGCGTTCTTCCTCACCCTCTTTATAAGATGATAAATAGTATATCCATTGAGAATTCTTTGAAGCATTACCAAGAGGAATTGAAATAACATTAAAATTCTTAATTCTTATAGCACTTTTACGTGCAAACTCATGTCTTAAATCATCAACTATTTCCTTAATTTCTTCCTCATCGATAGAGATCTCTATTTTAATATCCATTTTAAATCCCTCATACTACATATTAAACATTAAAAACTTTAAAATTTCATAAGAACAATATAAAAAGTCACCGAAAAATATAGAAGAAAAAAATATTCCTATAACAGTAGGATTTACTGGGGTATATAATATCTTAAGATTCTCTATTGCTAATATATAGCTTTAGTCTTAACTAGTATTTATTCTAATAAATAAAATAATATTGTATTTAGTGATATCGAGTAGGTAAGTGAGTGATGATGAACAAAGCTAAAGTACAAATGTTTATATGCCTGTTACTCATGATCCCATTCTTCCTTACACTACTTTTTAATCCACACCTTCTTCTATACCTAGCAGAGCATGGTGAAGCTGATATACATGCCTTACAGCCTGAAGCTGTAGGTATAAATCTATGGTTATTCGCTGTAATTACTGGATTTGCTGTTGTAGCTGCTTCATTATTTCTTGGATGGGGAGCAGAGGCTGGACAATTTATATTTGCACAAGCATTTGCACTAGCTATACTAGCTATACTACAAGTTCTACCAGAATACATGTTTGAGGCTACATTAGCATGGAAGAGACATATTGAATTAGCCTCCGCAACAATGACCGGCTCAAATAGACTGCTTCTTGGTCTTGGGTGGCCATTAATCGTATTTATTGCATACTTGTCATCTAAACTTAAGGGTGAAAATCAGCCTGTAAAAGAGGTTAGACTAGATGTCTCGCAAAGTGTAGAAATATTCTTCCTAACAATACTAACGTTATATTCTTTTGTTATAGTTGCAAAGAGAACACTAGATATTATAGATGCAATCATACTCGTCTCAATCTATGTAATATATCTCATATTCTGTATGAGAATGCCTACAGAAAGTGAGGAAAAAGTAGAAACACTTCATGGTCCTGCAAAAATCGTTTTAAATTGGCCACCAACAAAAAGAAATCTATTTATAGCATTATCACTTGTTGCTGGTGCAATAGTAATCTTTTTTGGAGCTCCACTCTTTATAGGAAGTACAATTGGAGTGGCTCTGCTAATTGGCGTAGACGTTTTCTTATTTGCACAGTGGGTTGGTCCATTCCTATCAGAATTCCCAGAGAGCGCAACTGCATTCTACTTCGCGACTAAAAAAGAGTTAGCTCCAATGGGTATTGGAAACCTAGTTTCATCAAAGGTTAACCAGTGGTCACTCCTAATTGGTACAATACCTATAGTATATAGCTTAAGTGTAGGGCATCTAGCATTTATTCCATTAAATGAACTCCAACAGCATGAAATCCTACTAACAGCTGCACAGTCACTTTATGGAGTAGCGGCACTAATGAAATTAAGATTCTCGATTAGAGAAGCTATAATATTATTCATACTATGGTTTCTACAGTTTATATATCCACCAATAAGGATAGAAGTAACGATAATATACATTTTACTAGCAATATTTGAAATAATATACTTTAGACACGAAAATAAGAAGATGCTTATAGAATTCAAGAAAGCAGTAAACTATATCCTCTACAGAAGTAAAATTATTTAGTAATGATACTTAAAATTCAGAATGAAGTTACACAGCTAGATATAGCACCAACTATAGCAAAGATATATGGGCTAAACTACCACTGTGCAGGTAGCCCGATAAAAGAAGTTGTAAACAGGTTTTACGGCTCAAAAACTATTCTTATAATTATTGATTCTCTAGGATTCGATGAATACATAAAATATGCCGATAAACTTCCATTATTAACGAAAGCTGCGGAGGAAGGATTACTTTATAAATGCTTAACCTTCATAAAACTTACAACACCCTCAATAGCGAGTATCCTATGTGGATTAAAGCCAGAGATACATAGGGTATACAAAACTGGCGATGTATATAAGTCTAGTGTAAAATCTTTACCTGAATATTTAAGTGAAAATGGTATTAGAAGCGGGGTCATTATGGAGAGTAGTGGCGCAATTACATTTATTGGAAAAATCGATATTGTAGTTCCTATTGAGGATAGAGAGGATATAGTTAGCTTTGATTATGAAACTTTATCAAGAACTATAGAGATAATTGACAGATGGGCAGACTTTATAGTAGCTCACTTCAGAATATTAGATAAATATGGATATAACTCTGAAACATTAAACCACGTAAATAGCATATTAATGAAAATTAATCAAAGCTTACCTAACAACTGGATTCTCACGATCTGTGGAGATCATCCACCACATAAAACAAAACAGCTCCATGTACCACTAATATTCAGTAATAAACTATGATACATTCCTACTAGTAAAGTGAAAAATTATAAAGGAGTTATAAAATAGAAAAAGGGAAAAGTGTGTTCTGCGAACGTATCTTACTCAGTCTTTGCTAATGTAATCTCAATCGTACTTACTGTTCTTAGGTTCTCCCCCTCGCCAACCTGCTCTGAACCAATCTTTATATCCTTAACATCAACTTTTTCCTTAAATAGCCTTCTCCTAAGTACCTCAGCAACCGTAACTGCCTTTGCTATAGCTCTACCTCTCGCCTTGATAACTAAAGTATTTGCTCCACCACTAAACTGAATCATAGCAGCAAGAACGTAATTCATCACTGGCTTATTACCAACATAGATCTCTGCTTGCTGACTCAATACTGTGCACCTCCACTTAAATAATAAAATTACCGCTTTTGTTCGCTAATTGAACACTAAAGCCCACTCTTCATACCTTAATTAATTAAAAAGGAAAATAAATTTTAATTAAAACATTGTTCAGAAATTATTTCTAGTCAATACTTTTGAAATATCATATTAACAAAAGTGGTACAATTGCACTATATAAAAATACTAAGTAAAAATTTAAACATAGAAAGCATTTCCCATAAGAAATACGCTAATAGTAAAACACTATTAATCAAAAATACCAAGCAAACTAAATTTCTGTTTTACTTGTTTGTTCAAGCTAAAGTTAAATTAGATTGAAGAATTAGGATATATAAATTTATAAGTATAGTGAAAAATAAAAAAGAAAGGGTTTTTAGTATCTCCTTTTTACTGCTCTATCATATAAAAGCCAATTTTCATACCACTGTGGATTAATACTCTTAAGTCTCTCAAGAACAAGTTCTCTCAATTTTTCAGTATGAACCTTCTTTTCAGTAATTTCATTTTGTAACTCAGTAGCTATTCTCCTAGCAGTTTCTACATCAGCACCAGCCTTAACACAACTTACAACAAGCTTCTCAACAATAAACGCCTCCTCACGATTATCCCTCTTAATAACAGCCTCAACCAAAACAAACTCACCAAGATAGAATAAAAAAGGTAAAATTTAATTTTTACCAACTTAAAGTTCAAATTTGATAAATGTTAAGTTCTATATCTTCTAATGTCATTATATTTTAGCCATAATTTCATTACTAAAAGAAAAAATTATGAATATTGAGAGATGAAGGCACGATTGCTACAATACCAATTACTATAGCACCAACGATAAATGGCCATTAACAGCAAACTTAAAGCATATGAAATAACAATTATAGATATATGAGTTATATTGATAATTGAAAAGTAAATTATACATCTAAAATTTACTACAATAGGTAGTAAACAATTTTCTTAAATTATTATAGTGGGAAAGTTAAGATAAAACTTAGTTTTGCATCTTAACTAGGTTATTGGGAATAATTGACTATATTGGCGATAAATGTAGGTAGGTGTATAAGTACTCTGTGTTATAGCATATTAAAGTTAGAGCTGTATTCAGTATGTCAATATAGCTGTAAATACTGTTATGGAAGGTGGTATAGAGGGTCAGAAGCAAAAATTAAACCACAGTATGATGTGGTCAAGGCTTTCATTAAAGTCTCTAAAGTTTTATCGAGAAAGAAGTTGGGTATAATTCCATTTAGGTTATCAACACTTATAGAGCCATTTCAAAAAATAGAGGAGAACTATAAACTTTCACTAAAGATCCTTAAGATAGCGTTGAAGAATAGAGTGCCAATTATAATATCAACTAAATCTACATTATATACATCTAGCGATTGGTGGAATGTATTAGAAGCGCTTAATAGGGATAGACTAGTAGTAATACAAAAAACAATTACAACGTTAGATCATAATATCGCTGGTATTTTAGAGCCGAATGCCCCAACACCAGAGGAAAGAGTAGAGACGATCGAGAAAGCATCAAAAGAGGATATCCCTGTAATAATTAGATTTCAGCCACTTATACCTGGATATTCAGAGTATGAAGCTAGGGAAATATTTAAGGTAGCTAGATCTATAGGAACTAAGCACGTAATTAATTGAGTTCCTAAGATGCTTAACAGACGAAATTGAAACTTACAAGTCAATAGCTATTGATAACACACCATACGAAGTCAAGTGGAAACCATACTCTATATCTGAAGATTCTAAGCTAGTAACGCCACCAACAGAGGTTAAAGCCAAGACTTTAAAGCGTATAGTATATGAAGCTAAAGCTGAAGGTGTAAAAATCGCTCTATGTAAGGAAGGATTATTTAACTTTGATATGGTAGATGAATGCTGTGGAATAAAATACATGAAGAACACCAGATTAAGACTAACACTAAGAGAATTCTGGATAAAAGCATTAAATAAACCAATAGAAATAAACGAAGTAATAAATGAATATACAAAAGATAATCAATACTTAACAACCCTAAGTAAAGATCTCCATGAATACCCAAGATTAATCAGGAAGCCAATAAAACATCACGAAAAAACATTACTAAAAATTACCCATAGTGGTAGAGTTAACGATGTCACACCATTATTAAGGTATGTAGATGGGGAAATTATCGGATTAAATGGTTTAATAAGTAACATAACCTAAAAACCTTATAGTAATTCGGGAATATGAAGTATACGGTCTTAAAAAATAAACCAAAAAGAATAATTTAACTTGAAACATATTCTAGCTTACTTAGATAATCAGTATAATTTTTACCAGTTTATGTTTAATCAATAGATATTTTTACAATCAATTCCTGTATATATTAGATTATGTTTAATTTTAAAAATTCAATATTAACACATTTTAAATCATAGATTTCTTTTCAATTATAAAAAATTTAATCTTGAGGGGTGTTTTTTGAGTGGTTAATAGAAGGGAAGCATTAAAAATCGTTGGAACAGGTATTGTCGGTTTAGCTGTTGGTCTTGGTGCAGGATATCAGATAGGGGTTTCTGTTTCAAAGCCTCAGGAAACTGCCCCCACTCCAGCAGAGACTACAGGGTTACCAGGGATTCCTAGTGGTGCATTTAAAGTTGGCTATATGTATTTTATGACTGGTCCATTTGGTACCTATGGTCAGATGGCTAGTGCAGCTCTTGAGCTTGCTAAAGATGAGATTAATTCTGCTGGTGGAATACTAGGTAGGGAAGTCGAACTTACATACAAGGATGAAGCTGATAGAGAGCATGTTGTAGATAATATTGTTAAGATGGTTCAGGACGAAGGTGTAGAGGTGCTAATAGGAATCGATAGTAGTGGTGATTCATTAAAGCTTATCAAAACTATTGAAGAGGAACTTCAAGTTCCATTAATAGTTACTCACGCAGCTACGCCTAAATTAACTGAATGCGCTAAGAGAAAGTTTATATTCAGAATTAGTATGTATGAAGAGCCTATTGATATAGCAGCTGCTCTTTTAGTCGCTGAAAAATATCCAGATGCTGTAAAGATTGCTAATATTGGTCCTGACTATGCTTATGGATGGGATTCATGGGCAGTATTCTCAGCAAAGCTCGAAGAGGTTAAGCCTAATGTCGAGTTATTGGATCCTATTTATGTAAAACTCGGTACTACAGATTATACAAGCTATATAGACTCATTAATTGAAGCTAAACCAGATATTTTATTTTCAAGTCTATGGGGTGGAGATGCCGCAACGTTCTTCAAACAAGCAGTAGCTAAGGGGTTATTTGACGTTATAGACGCATATTTTAACCCAATGTTAGGCGCGACTGATACTCTAAAGGCTATTGGGGATGAGAATGTACCAAGTGGCGGAGCTGATATATGGGGGAGCGGTAGGTATTGGTTCCTACATCCGTCACACAACGTTTATCCACTGAATAAAAAGTTTGTAGAAAGCTTTAAGAGTAAAGTTGGTGAGTATCCACCATATGTTTCTGGAACAAGTTATACAGCATTAATGGCTGTCAAAGCAGCAATTGAAAAAGCATACGTAGAAGTTGGTAGTTGGCCAGAAGTAGATGAGATAGTTAAAGCGTTAGAAGGTTTAACAGTAGCAGGGCCTATGGGTCCAGTATATATAAGACCAGATGACCATCAAGGAATATATGATGTCTACTGGGGTAAACTATCTAAAGGCGGACCAGAGGGATATCCATATCCAATCTTAACAGACTTGGTAATATTCGATCCAAGCAAGGTAATACCTCCGCCGCTAAAGACATATGTGAAATGTGGGTGATCGGGTAGGTAAGTAATTAATCTTTATCTACCTCCTATTTTTTTATCATTTTAATAAGTTTGTGACAACGGGTGGAGATATAAATGATGAGTATAGATTATATTATAGTTCAGATTATTAATGCATTATTCTATGCATCAATTCTCTTCCTAATATCATCTGGTCTAAGCTTAATCTATGGTATAATGAGAATATTAAATCTAGCTCATGGAGCGTTTTATATGCTTGGTGCATATATAGGATATACAGTTGTAATGCTCTATTTATCCGGAGCAGATTGTGCTTTCATTTTCTCTCCTATCATAGCTATAATTATGTTACAAGCTATTGGCGTAGGGATTGAAAGAGGACTAATTAAACCTTTATATAAAAAACCTGAGGAGCTTCAATTACTCGTGACATTTGCCTTGGTACTAATATTTGATGATTTAGTAAAGATTGCTTGGGGTGCGGAATATAAATCTTTTACAAAAATCGCTGGGGGGTCACTTAAAATCGGCAATTATACAATACCAATATACTTTATAGGAATAATACTTACTGGTTTCATAGTAGCTATCTTTTTATGGTGGTTTTTCTCAAAAACACTAATTGGGAGGCAAATGAAAGCCTCAGCGTACAATGCTGAAGTTGCGGCTGCCCTAGGAGTAAATACGGATAAAATATTTATTGTTTCGTTTGCTATTGGTTCTGCGCTAGCCGGATTAGCTGGCGCTATCGCAGCGCCCATTCTAACAGCATATCCAGGTATGGGTACCGAAGCTATAGTATTGTCATTTGCAGTAATAGTTATCGGTGGAATGGGTAGTATAGCCGGAGCATTAACAGGAGCTATAATAGCAGGGTTTGCAAGGACAATTATGGCCGCTACATATCCAATACTTGAGGTAGCATTAATCTATATAGTCATGGTAATAGTGCTATTAGTTAAGCCATCCGGGCTATTTGGCAGAGAGGAGGTCGAGAGAAGATGAATAAGCAAAATAAATACTTAGATCCAACAGGCCCATTAGGATTAATAATCATCTTTTTAGTACTGGCTTTAGCGCCCCTATTTGTAGGTCCATTTTATGTTAGGTTACTTGCAGTTGGTATATTATATGGGGTAGCTGCGGTAGGATTTAATATCCTATTTGGCTATACAGGACTATTAAGCTTTGGGCATGCTATGTTCTGGGGAATGGGTGCATATGGAGTAGCAATTGGTCTAGAAAAATTTGGTCTTGGCTTTATAGGATCATTTACGTTAGCAATATGTATATTACTAGGATTATCTGTAGTTACTGGTTTTTTGAGTCTTAGACATACGAAAATATATTTTGCAATGCTAACTCTCGCTTTTGGACAACTTGTATATGCAATAATATTAAAGTGGAGAGACTTAACTGGCGGTGATGAAGGAATATACGGGATACCAAGACCTCTGGAAACTGTTACAAACTATTACTACTTAATAATCGCTATCTCCATAGTTATACTCTTACTTATATGGAGACTACTAAATTCACCATTAGGAGTAGCATTCCAGACAATAAGAGATAATCCATATAGAGCTGAAGTTTTAGGCTATCCAGTTAAAAGAGTTAGGATGTTGAGTTACGTTGTTAGTGGATTGGTAACTGGAGTTGCTGGAATGCTTTATAGCCCTCTCCAAGGAGCGATAACGCCAGAAAGTCTATATTGGACGTTTAGTGCAGCGATTGTTTTTATGGCTGTACTTGGTGGACCAAGAATTTTTATCGGCCCGTTTATAGGTGGAATAGTCTACGTTCTTCTAATGAATTATGCTATGGATATAACTGAGTATTGGATGATGGCTATGGGTATAATGTTAGCCCTACTAATATACCTACTACCACAGGGAATAGTTGGCGGAATATTCGATTATATCAAAAAAGCTAGAGGTGAGACTAAATGAAACCTGTATTGATAGGTAAGGGATTAAAGAAGTATTTTGGTAATGTTAGGGCTGTGGATGGTGTATTTATACAGATAAATCCTGGCGAAGTTGTAGGTTTAATAGGTCCAAATGGAGCTGGAAAAACTACATTACTAAATCTATTGTCTGGAGTTTTAAAGCCTGATTCGGGTGAGGTTTTAGTTTATGTTGGTGGTAAGAAAGAATATATTAATGTTGCTGGCTGGAATCCAGCTAAAATTACGGGCTTAGGTGTAGCTAGAGCCTTTCAGATACCAAATATATTTGAAAATATGACTGTAATTGATAATTTGAGAGCAGCGATAATTGCTAGTAAAAAACTTTATGGAAAAACTTTGAGATTTTATGATAGAATAAATGATGTAGAAAGGG